>C687J26657_10000189_pt1 | contig 13113 bp, 8 predicted proteins | sample RifCSP19_2_FD_26657 | JGI IMG/M metagenome (IMG submission 26657)
CCGGCGCGGACCCCGGACCGGCGGCCTACGGACGCGGCGGGACGGAACCCACGATCACCGACGCTCACCTCATCACGGGCGGCCTGGACGAGTCGACCCCACTGGCGGGGAGCGTCCGGNTGGACCGGTCCGCGGCCGAGGGGGCNATCGCGACGCTGGCCGGGCCGCTNGGTCTGTCGCTCGAGGAGACGGCGCGCGGCATCCTCGCCATCGCCACCNCCCACATCGCGGGTGCCATCCGACGCGTCTCCATCGAACGAGGCATCGACCCGCGTGGGCTGCCGCTCGTCGCCTTTGGCGGCGCCGGCCCGCTCCTGGCGACCACGCTGATGCGAGACCTGCGGCTTGCCGAGGTCGTCGTCCCGCCCACGCCGGGGCTCTTGTCGGCGGCCGGGCTCGTCGGCGCGGATCTGCGGTTCGACGAATCGCAGACGCTGCTGCTGCGTTTCGGCAGCCGCGACGAGGACCGCCTCNTGGCGTGGCTGCGGACCGCGGCCGCCGACCTCGAGCGTCGGCTGAGCGCCGAGGGNGTCGCGCCCGGCNACCGGCGCCTGGCCGCGGTCGTCGACTGCCGGTACCTCGGCCAGGGCTATGAGCTGTCGGTGCCCGTCCCGGCGATCTCGCGGCGCGCCGTCCGAGAGCTGCCCCAGGCGTTCCATCGCGCCCATCGCGAAGCCTATGGCCACGATGCACCCGACGAACCCGTCGAGGCGGTGACGGCGCGTCTGGTCGCCATCGGCGTGCTCCCGCACGCGGAGCCCGCTCGGGTGGCGCGCGGCGCCCGTGGCGGTCGCCCGGATGCGGCGGCGGACCTCGGCCNCCGGACGCTCGTGGCGGTGAGTCGCCAGGAGCGNGTGAGGGCCCGACTGTGGCGCCGCGACGACCTGCGAGCCGGGGACCGATTGATCGGCCCGGCGATCGTCGAGCAACTCGANGCGACGACGATCATCCCGACCGGCATGGTCGGACGGGTCGGCGCCTGGGGCGAGATCCGCATCCGGGAGNCGCGGACGTGACACGGACCGAGGCCGGTGCCGAACGNCGCCGTCTCNCATCCGCACGGCCTCGTCNGNGGGGCAGCCCCGCTGACGGCCTCGATCCGGTCACCTTCGCGCTGCTCGAAGCGGCCCTCCGGGCGACGAGCGTCGAGATGGGAGCGGCACTCCGCCACGCCAGCTACAGCCCGATCATCCGCGAGATGCTCGACTACAGCTGCGCGGTGTTCGATGCCGCCGGACAGCTCGTGGCGCAGGGTGAGTTCATCCCGGCACAGCTCGGCGCGATGTCGCTCGTGGTGCAGGCGACGCTGCGGCGTCACGGCCCTTCGATCGCCCCCGGCGACGTGTTCGTCTCCAACGATCCGTACGAGGGGGGCGCCCACACGCCCGACGTCAACGTCATCCGGCCCGTCTTCGTGGCCCGCGGAGCCCCCCGTGGCGGTCCGCCCGCACTCCTGGGGTGGGTCGGGACCGTCGCCCACCAGGTCGACTTCGGCGGGCCAAACCCGGGCACCGAGGGCGCCGACAACCGGCAGGTCTTCGGCGAGGGCCTGATCCTGCCGCCGGTCCGCCTTGCCACGGCGCGTGGCCCGCAGGCCGACCTGGTGGCGCTGATCGGCGCCAACGTCCGCGATCCCGTCTCCACGCTCGCCGATCTGCGGGCACAGCTCGCGGCCTGCCGGATCGGCGAGGCGCGGCTGCTCGAGATCGCCGAGCACCATGGGCCGGCGACCGTGCGGCGGGCCTTCGCGGCGCTCCTGGACCACGCTGAGCGGCGGACCCGGGCGGCGCTCGCGGCGCTGCCCGACGGGGAGGCCGAGGCTGAAGGCTTCCTCGACGACGACGGCGCCGGCGGTCCGCCGACCCGGTTTCAGGCGCGGTTGACAAAGACCGGCGACCGACTGACGGTCGACCTTTCGGGCTCGGCCGGCCAGGTCCCCGGCGGCCTGAACAACCCCTGGGCAAGCACGCGGGCCTGCGTGGCATATCTGGTGCGCGCCGTCGCCGGATCCGACATCCCGGCCAACGATGGGGCGCTGCGCCCGGTCACGATCGTCTGCCTGGAGGGCTCGATCCTCCATCCGCGCCGACCGGCCGCCGTCAGCGTGCGGCATCTCACCTGCCAGCGGCTGGCCGACACGATGATCCGCGCGGCGGCGCGCCTGTGGCCCGACTTGCCGGTCGCGGGTCACTTCGTCGGCTTCTTCTCGCTCATGGCGGAGGGACCGTCACCCCGCACGGGACGATCGGTCGTGCTCCAGGATGTCGTTGGTGGCGGGACCGGGGCGCACGGTCCACGACGCCTCCATGCGCAGGGGACGGCGGGTCCGGGCGGCGGCCCGGGGGGTATGACGATGCCCGGCGGAGACGGCCTCGACGCCGTCGACACCCACATGTCGAACGTCGGCCTGCTGTCGGCCGAGGTGTGCGAGCTGGAGTACCCCTGGCGGCTCGTCCGCTCCGAGCTGGTGCCCGGGTCAGCGGGTCGGGGCCGCTGGTCGGGCGGCCTTGGGCTCCGCCGAACGTACGAGGTGCTCGCGGCAGCGCAACCGGTCGTGCTGTATTGCGAGCAGACGGATCAGCGCTGGCGACCGTGGGGCGCGGCCGGCGGCGGTGACGGCCGCCCGACGCGTCTGATCGTCCGTGACCCGGCAGGCCGGCGGATCGTGGTGGCATCGAAGGCGACCGTGATCCTCGAACCCGGTTCCACGGTCACGATCGTGACGGGCGGGGGCGGCGGGTACGGCGATCCACGGGTCGCCGGCTCGTGACCGTCGCGGCCAGGGCGGGCGTAGACTCGGCGACCGATGATGAGGTCTGGAGGCCCGCGGCCACGTCATGAACCAGGGGACGCAGCGATGAACCCGAGCGAGTCGGCCGCCGACCTGGTCCTGGCCGGCGGCCCGGTGGTCACGATGGACGCCGTCCGGCGGACGTCCTCCGCGGTCGCCGTTCGTGGCGGACGGATCGTCGCGGTCGGCTCCGTGGCTGACGTCGAGTCCCACGTCGGACCTCGCACGCGGCGCATCGATCTCGCCGGCCGGACGCTCGTGCCGGGCTTCCAGGACGCCCACGTCCACCCGTCGATGGCGGGGCTGAACCTGAGCCGCTGCCCGCTCCACGAACTGCCGCGCCAGCTCGACAGCTACCTCGACGCGATCCGCGCCTATGCGACCGCCCAGCCCGACCGGCCGTGGATCCTGGGCGATGGCTGGTACATGGAGGCGTTCCCCGGCGGGACCCCGTCGCGGAACGACCTCGACGCGGCCGCGCCGGACCGTCCGGCCTTCTTCGTGAATCGCGATGCGCACGGCGCCTGGGTGAACAGCCGCGCGCTCGCCCTGGCCGGGATCGGCCGCGACACGCCGGATCCCCCCGACGGCCGGATCGAGCGCGACGCTACGGGCGAGCCGAGCGGCACGCTCCACGAGGGGGCGATGGAGNTCGTCCGCCGACTCATCCCGGCCCCGACCCTCGAGGAGCGGGCAAGCGGGATCGAGCTCGCCCAGGCTCACCTGCACCGCTTCGGGATCACCGCCTGGCAGGACGCGTGGGTCACGCCCGAGGACCTGGATGCGTACCGGCTGGTCGCCGAGCGCGGAAGACTCTCGGCACGGGTCATCGCCTGCCAGTGGTGGGAGCGCGACCGCGGCGGCGAGCAGATCGATGAGATGATCGAGCGGCGGAGGACCGCTGCCATCGGGCGGCTCCGCGCCACCACGGTGAAGATCATGCAGGACGGGGTCGCCGAGAACTACACCGCGGCGATGCTCGCTCCGTACCTCGACGCGGAGGGCCGGTCGACGGCCAACCGCGGGATCAGCTTCGTCGACCCGGGACTCCTGCGGGGCTACGTGACGCGGCTCGACGCCGAGGGATTCCAGGTCCATTTCCACGCCCTCGGCGACCGGGCCGTCCGCGAGGCCCTCGACGCGATCGCGGCGGCGAGGCAGACGAACGGAGCGTCGGACGGACGGCATCACCTGGCCCACCTCCAGGTCGTCGACCGGGCCGACATCCCGCGCTTCCGGGAGCTGGGCGTGGCGGCGAACATGCAGCCGTACTGGGCCTGCCTCGACGCCCAGATGGTCGACCTCACGCTCCCCTTCCTGCCCCCGGATCGAGCCGCCCTGCAGTATCCGTTCCGCACGATGCACCGGTCGGGCGCCGTCCTCGCCGGCGGCAGCGACTGGTCGGTCAGCACCCCGAACGTCATGGCGGAGATCGAGACCGCCGTCAACCGCGTGTCGCCCGAGCTGCGGGGCGCGGCCCCGTTCCTGCCCGAGGAGGCCCTGGACCTGCCCGAAGCGCTCGCCGCCTTCACGATCGGCAGCGCCTGGGTCAATCATCTCGACCATCTGACCGGCACGATCGAGGTCGGCAAGCTGGCGGATCTGGCGGTTCTCGACCGGGACATCTTCGGCCCGATGCGGGTCCGATCGGCGACACCCGCGTCCTCCTGACGCTGATCGAGGGCGAGGCCGTGCACGAGGACCGGGCCCTCGAGGGCACTCCACGATGACCGATCTGGGGCGCCTCGACGCGGTGGGGCAGGCGGAGCTCGTCCGGCGCGGTCAGGTGACCGCCGTCGAGCTCGTCGACGCGGCCATCGCGCGGATCGAGGCCGTCAACCCGCGCCTGAACGCCGTCGTCACCCCGCTCTACGACCGGGCGCGCGAGGAGGCGCGTCGGCCGCTGCCGGCTTCGCCGCTCGCGGGCGTGCCGTTCCTCCTCAAGGACCTCGGCGCGGCGCTGGCGGGCACGCGCCAGACGCGCGGCTCGCGAGCCTTCCGCGATCACGTCTCCGACGCCGACACGGAGCTGGCTCGCCGGCACCGACGAGCCGGGCTGATCGTGCTCGGCAAGACGAACACGCCGGAATTCGGGAACCACTCCACGACCGAGCCCGCGCTGTTCGGCCCGACGCGGAACCCGTGGGACCTCGGGCGCACGTCGGGTGGGTCGTCCGGCGGCTCGGCGGCCGCGGTGGCCTCGGGGATGGTNCCGGCCGCNCACGGCAACGANGGCGCCGGCTCGATCAGGATCCCCTCGTCGTGCTGCGGCCTGTTCGGGCTGAAGCCGACGCGCGGTCGGAACTCGTGGGCTCCGGCCGGGGACGCGATGGCCGGGATCGCGGTCGAGCACGCGCTCACTCGCTCGGTGCGCGACAGCGCTGCGATCCTCGACGCCACCTCCGGCCCGGTTCCCGGCGATCCCTATCTCGCGCCGCCCCCCTCCCGGCCGTTTCTGGCCGAGGTGGGCGCCGACCCGGGCCGCCTCCGGATCGCCTGGAGTGCGANGCCCCCCATCGACGTCCCNGTCCATCCCGACTGCGTGCGGGCGGCGCGCGAAACGGCGGAGCTGTTCGCCTCTCTCGGCCACGATGTCGAAGAGGCCGCGCCGGGATTCGACGGCGAGGTCCTCCTCGAGCCGTTCGTCCGGATCTGGGCGATCGCGAACCTCAGCGAGTACCGGGAGGCGAGCCGGGCGCTCGGCCGGAAGCCGAAACGGTCGGATCTCGAGGTGACGACCTGGGAGCTGGTCGACTTCGCCCGGCGTTTCGATGCCGTCGACCTCCTCGACGCGCTCGCGGCGCTGGCCAAGGCGACCCGGGCGATCGCCCCGTTCTTCGAGCGCTATGCCGCCTGGGTGACGCCGACCCTCGCCCAGCCGCCGCTCCCGCTCGGCGTGCTCAACGTNTCGTGCGGTGGCGCCGCCGAATGGTGGCGGTTCGACTGCGCCTTCAATCCGTGGAACNCGATCGCCAACATGACCGGCCAGCCGGCGATGTCCGTGCCTTTGACCTGGACCAGCGACGGCCTGCCGGTGGGCACGCTCGTCTTCGGCCGCTTTGGCGACGAGGCGACGCTGTTCCGGCTCGCGGGGCAGCTCGAGGCCGCGCGTCCCTGGGCGGATCGCCTCCCGCCCGTGCACGCCCCGTCCTGAAGGAGGCCGACGGATCGCATGGCCAAGCCGTTCCGGCTGTACGTTTGCAGCGACCTCCACGCCTCGGAGCGATCCTGGCGCAAGTTCGTCAANGCGATGCGGGCGAACGTCTATGGCGTGGATGCTGCGGTCATCGCCGGCGACCTCACCGGCAAGGCCCTCATCGCCGTCGTCAAGGGCGAGCATGGCGGGGAGGCATGGACGGCATCGATCCTGGGCCAGCGCCGCGTGGCCCGCGACGAGCAGGAACTCCTTGGGCTCGAGCGGTCCATCGCCGACCTCGGCTACTACGCCGTCCGGGTGACCGAAACGGAGCGGGCGGCCATGGAGGCCGATCCAGACCTCGTCAGGTCGTACTTCCACGACCAGATCGCCAAGCGGGTTCGCGAGTGGATGACGCTCGCGGCCGAGCGCCTCGACGGTTCCGGCGTTCCCGTCTACCTGATGCCCGGCAACGATGACGAGTTCGAGATCGACGCGATCCTTGCCGAGTCTATGTACTGCCGAAACGTCAACGAGCAGGTCGTCGAGCTGACGCCCTGGCATCAGCTCGTGAGCATGGGCTGGTCCTCCCCGACGCCGTGGTCGACCCCGCGCGAGCTGCCCGAGGAGGAATTCCTCGACCGCCTGTCCGGGCTGTTGCAGGGCGTCCGCGACCCGCGCCGGACCGTGATCATGACCCACGTCCCGCCCTACGACTCCGGTCTGGATACCGCTCCGCTGCTGTCGCCGGACCTCCGCCCGACCGTCAGCGCCGGGGATCTCCTCCGCGGGCCGGTCGGGTCGACCGGCGTCCGCCGGGCGATCGAGCGGTTCCGGCCGGTCCTCGGCGTCCACGGCCACATCCACGAGTCGGGCGGCGAGCGGCGGATCGGTGACACGGTCTGCGTGAACGCCGGGTCGGAGGCGTCGATGGGAATCCTCCGCGGCTACCTCGTCGACCTCACCGAGAACGGCGTCGAGCGAACTCTCAGGGTCGAGGGCTGACCAGCCGCGCCCGGGCGCACGAGGGTTCGGGTCGTGACGGGCGCGCCATTCGCCACTCCGACCCTCCGCCATCGGCGTACGATGCCCTGATGAACCCCCGACGACTGCAGGGCTTCCGCGACGCGCTCCTCGCCGAGCGGGCTCGACTCGTCCAGGAGATCGAGGAGGTCGAGCCGGAGCCGCCCGGGCAGACCACCTACGGCTCGCAGGCGGCCGCGGCCAGCCATGTCTCCGCCCAGCAGCGTGACCTCGCCCTGCGCGACCGCGCAGAGCGCCAGAAGGCCCAGGTGGATGCCGCGCTGGAGCGGCTCGAGGAGGGCACGTTCGGGCGCTGCCGGTCGTGCGGCGACCCCATCGCCGAGGAGCGCCTCGACGCGCTGCCCTGGGCGGCGCTGTGCATCGATTGCCAGCGCAAGGAGGGCCGCTAGAATCCCGCCACCCCGACCCACCGCGAGCGCACGAGGAAGACCATGGCCCAGCAGTTCATCGTCCAGCTCCAAAACCGGCCCGGCGCCCTGGCCAGCCTGTCCGAGGCGCTCGCCGCCCGCGGCGTGGACCTGCGGGCGATCGGCGGCGGCGGCATCGGCGACCTGGGGCACATCATCCTCACCACCGCCGACGACGACGGCACGCGGGCGGTGCTGACCGAGGGCGGCTACACCTTCATCGAGGGCGAGTCGATCCTGACCGAGGTGGACGACCGCCCGGGGGGCATGGCCCGCGTCTCGCGCGCTCTGGCCGACGCCGGCGTGAACATCTACGGCCACCTCTTCCTCGGTCGCTGGGGCGACCGGGCGATGTTCGCCTTCGTGGTCGACGACCCGGAGAAGGCCCGCCCGATCCTCGAGCGCTGAGGGCCAGAGGCGACCCGCCGGCCGGACGGGGTCGATGAGCGCTCCCGGCTCGATCGAACGACGCGTCGTCACGGTCCTCTTCGCTGACCTCGTCGGCTTCACGCCCTTGTCGGAGCGGCTTGACCCGGAGGACGTGGCGGCCATCCAGGACGCCTACTTCGCGGCCGTTCGCGAGACCGTCGCGCGCCATGGAGGCCGCCTCGAGAAGTTCATCGGCGATGCGGCGATGGCCGTCTTCGGGCTGCCACGCGGCCGCGACGACGACGCCGAGCGAGCAGTCCGGGCCGGCCTCGCGCTGGTGGGCGCCGTAGAGCGACTCGGGGCGCAGCTGGGCCTCGACGAGGGCGAGCTACGCCTGCGCGTCGGCATCGAGAGCGGTGAAGTCGTCGCGGCGGAAGCCGGGCCGGATGAAGGCCGCGTCACCGGCGACACGGTGAACACGGCGGCCCGACTCCAGGCGGCGGCACCGCCGGGCGAGGTCCTGTTGGGCGAAGGCGCCTCGCTCGCCGTCGCGGCCGCCGTCGAGCTCGAGTCGCAGCCGCCGCTGTCGCTGAAAGGCAAGGCCCATCCCGTGCGAAGCGCCCTGGCCAGGGCCATCCGCCCCGAACCGTCCCGCGAGTCGGCGATGGGAGCGCTCAGGTCGCCGATCATCGGGCGGGACGCCGAGCTGACGCAGCTCCGGGGAGCCCTCGAGCGAGTCGCCGGTGGGGGCAGCGCGACCGTCCTCGTCGTCGCCGCACCGGGCACCGGCAAGAGCCGTCTGGTGGCCGAGTTCCTCGACCACGTCACCGTCCCCGCCTGGCGGACGCGGGTCCGGGCCGGGGCCGGTTCGTGGCTGGAGCCGCTGGCCGGCCTGGCCCGGGCGGCCATCGGCGAGTCGGACCCCGGGGCGACCGAGCGGCGGCTCGTGGCCGGCGGCTCCTCGGCCGCTCGGTCTCGAGTGCTGGCCGGAGAGATGGCGGGGCTCGCCGCATCGAGCGGCACATCCGCCGGCGAGGCCACCGAACGCGACGCCCGCCTCGGGGGGTGGGTCGAGGCACTCGATGGCCTGGCCGGCGAGGGGCCCGTCATCTGGGTCATCGAGGACATCCACTGGGCNGGCGGCGACCTTCTGGCCTTCCTCGACCGCGCGACGCGGACGGCCGCCCCCCGCGGTCGCCTGGTCGTCGCGACGGCCCGTCCGGGAATCCTGGAGCGGCTCGCCGACTGGGCCCTCGACGGGCCGGGGACGCGACGCGAGGTCCTCGATCTGCCCGCGCTCGCCCCCGCCAAGGCCGCTGAGCTCGTCGGCCGGCTGGTGGGCGAGATCCTGCCTGCGGACCTGGTGGCCGCCATCGGCGAGCGGTCCGACGGCAACCCGCTCTTCATCGAGGAGCTCCTACGCACGTGGGTCAGCGTCGGCACGCTGGCCCGCGACGGCACAGGCTGGCGGCTCGTGGATGCGCCCGAGGCGATTCCCCTGCCCACCACGGTGCAGGCGATCTACGCCGCCCAGCTCGATGACCTCCCGGTGCCCGAGCGGCGCCTGGCCCGCCGCGCTTCGGTCGCCGGCCGGCGCTTCCCGACCGGCGCCCTCGAGTCCCTCGAGGTGCGCGACGCGGAGCGGTCCATCGCCGGCCTCCGCGACCGCGCCCTCCTCAACGGGCCGCTGTCCGACGCGACGGTCGGAGAGAGCTGGAGCTATCGCCATGCCCTGCTGCGCGACGTGGGCTACGCGAGCCTCGCCCGGGCCGAGAGGGCCCGCCTGCACATGCGGCTGGCCCGGTGGCTCGAAGGGGTCGCTGGCGAACGCGCAGACGCCGTCGCGGACGTTATCGGCTCGCACTACGAGGCCGCCCTCGCCGCGGCACCGGCGCTCGCGCACGAGGTCGACGAGGGAATCGCACGCCCGGCGGTCGCCCGGCTGGCGGCCGCCTGGATGGAGCGTGCCGCCGAGGCCGCACTTCGTCTGTCGGCGAGCGATGCCACGATCGACCTGCTTCGCCGCGCGCTCGTCCTCACCCACCCGCCCGCTGGTCTCGACGCGGGCCGTCGCGAGCTGCTGCTCGGCGAGACCATCGCGACATCCGGCGACATGGATGACGGTGGGCACTACGTCGCCCTCGCCCGAGACCACTTTCGCGCGCGGCTCATGGCCGCCGAACCCTCGTCGGAGGAGTGGATCGTCGCGCGTGACGGGTATGCACGGGCGGCCGTGGCGGTGTCGCGGCTCGTCCGCGAGCAGCTCCGCTTCGACGAGGCCCGAGAGCTGGCCGAGGCCGCGCTCGCGGACGTCGGTCGGCGCGATGACGTAGCGGGCGGCCGCCTCGAGCTTGCGGCCGCCACCGCCCACTACTTCGTCACCGATCGCGCCGCCGATGTGCTGCCCGCCGCCGGGCGCGCGCTCGCCGTCGCACGACGCGACGGCGACGCCACCCTCGAACTTCAAGCCCTAGAGATGCTCACCGTCGACGACCGCGCGCCGCTCGAGGTGTTCATGGCCGCCTGGCGTGACCTGGGGCTGCTCGCCCGGTCGCAGGGTCGCTGGGAGCTCGCCTGCCGGGCGTTGCGGATGCAGGCCATGGCCAGGCTCGACCTATCGCTCGACCCGCAGCCGCTGCTCGATGAAGCGGCCGAGCTGGCGGTCGCCCGTGGCCTCACCGAGGCCCTCGCCTGGACCGAGTACGCGCGCGCCGAGACAGGCTATGCCCTGGGCGAGTGGGACGTGGCGTGGGCGGCCGGCCTGCGCGCGCTGGAGCTGGCCGAGCGGGGCGCGTACCACCGGGTCGCGGTCAGGACCTGGCATGCCGTCGTGCCCATGGCCGCCGCCCGTGGCCGCCGGGACATCCTGGAACGTGCCGTCCGCTGGTACGCCGACCACGACGCGATCTTCCCCGACTCTGCCTACGGCCGGCTGATGCGACGGTTCGTGAACCTGCATTTCGCGGCCGCGGGGCTCATCCCGCCGGTCGATCACGACGTCGAGGCACTGCTCGCCTCCTTCGAGGGCGAGCTGAGCGGCGGTACCACCCTGGAGGCGGCCGACGCGCTCGTCTCGGGCTGGCTGCGCGACGGTCACCTCGAGGCCGCCGGACAGGCGTTGGGACGCATGGAGCCCGGCGCTCGCGAGTCGGTCTTCCCGGACGTCCCGCCGGCGTGGCAGCTGCTGACCGCCCGCCTCCGCCTGGCCGGGGGCGACGCCCCGGCCGCGATCGCCCTCGCGAGGACGGCTCTGCCGCTGTTTCGGGCCCTGCCCAGGCCCCCGTGGACGGCGAAGGCCATCCGCCTGCTCGAGGCGGCCGGCGCTGCCGGCGCGGAGGAGGTGGCCGAGGCCCGCGCGATCGAGGCACGCCTTGATGTCGTGTAGGGGTCCGGCGTGCGTCGCGTGGATATCGTCAGGGGCTGCACCCGGGGCCTGACCGCGAGGCCGGGCCGGACCACCGGGAGTGGTCTTCCTGCGGCCCGACGAGCACGCCCGAGACCCCGGAATCGGCGTCCCGGCCGGTGGCCCGTGCTCGATGGGGGGCGTCATGACCACCTGCGGTGGTGCGCCGCCCCGAGGCCGGACGGGAGGTCACTCGGTGGCCAGCTCGATCGCCCGGCGCAGCACGGCCTCGAACATCGGCGCGGTCAGCCGTCCGGTGAAGGTGTTCTGCTGGCTGGGGTGGAAGGCGCCCAGGAGCATGTACGGCCCGATCGCGCACCTCCGCGCTATGCCCGAAGCGCGGCCGCGGTCGCGGGGCGGCGAACTCGTTCGCGGCCAGCGTCCGCAGCGCCCCGTCCCAGCCGAAGGCGCCCAGGCCGACGATGACGTGGATGCCATCAAGGATCGACAGCTCCCGCGCCAGGTAGGGTAGGCAGCGGTCGCGCTCGGCGGTCGTCGGCTTGTTCGCGGGCGGCGCACAGCGCACCACGGCGGAGATGTACGCATCGGTCAGCCGCATGCCGTCGTCGCGATCGCGTGACGCCGGCCGGCTGGCCAGCCCGACGGCGTGCAGCGCCGCATAGAGGAAGTCGCCCGAGCCGTCGCCGGTGAACATGCGCCCGGTGCGGTTGCTGCCGTGCGCCCCGGGCGCGAGCCCCAGCAGCAGGATGCGCGCCTCGGGATCCCCGAAGCCGGGGACCGGGCGCGCCCAGTAGTCGCGGTCGCGGAAGCGGGACACCTTCTGCCGCCCCACGCGCTCCCGCCATTCGACGAGTCGGGGACAGCGCCGGCAGGCGACGAGTTCCCGGTTCAGCTCCGCGAGCGTCAGCGCAGCAACCCCTCGAGGGCGGCGGTGAGGCGGGCCCGTCCGTCCGACGAGCCCCGGAACTCGTTGAGCGGGTCGGGGTCGAGCATCACCTCGCTCACGGCGCCCTTGCGGCGCACGTAGGCGGCGGGGCGGATGACGCCCTCGGAGTCGCCCTCGAGGCCGATGGCCACGCCGTCCGGGCCCGAACCGTCCACGAAGGCCTGCAGCGGCACGATGCCCTCGTCGTACGGACCGTCGGCGCCGAAGAGGACGGCCCGCGCAAGGTAGCCCTTCTGGTTCCACAGCTCGGGCGCGTCGGTGGCCTCCTCGAGCAGGTAGCCCACCACGTCGCGCGGCGCAAGCGCCGGTCGCGGCGCGACGACCCCGAAGTGACGCTCGGCGATCTCGCGGGCGAGGATGCGGGCGTTGAAGCGGGTCCCGTGGACCGCGCCGGTGCCCGCCACGCCGTTCTTCTTGAGCCCGGGCGAGCCCATGTTGATCGTGCCCGCGAAGTAGATGCCGGCCAGTGAGGCGCTCTCCCAGTACGGGGTCTGGGCCGGCAGTCGGCTGGGGCCGAAGGTGGCCACGCCGAGGGCCGGGAGGTCGCGCAGCGGCGCCACGAAGCCGGTCGCGGCGATGACCTCGTCGGCCTCGATGGCCAGGTCCATCCCGCCGTCCGTGGCCCGGGTCCTGACGCGCAGCACATCACCCGCCCGCTCCACGCCCTCGATCGAGGCGTTGAGGATGTAGACGCCGCCGCCCATGAAGCGGTCCTCGATCGGCTGCACGTAGCGGGCCCGGATGCCCGCCAGCGAGTTCGTCTCCACCGAGAGCTTCGCCGGGCGTGGCGAGGCGAGCACGATGCGACTCGCCCAGTGCAGGAGTCCGCTGGCCAGCTCGAAGCCCGAGTTCTGCTTGCCGACGATGAAGAGGCGCCTGCCGGCGTAGGTCTCCGGGTCGCGGGTGTCGACGTAGTGGGCCACGAGCTCGCGCCCGGGCATCTCGGGCGTGAACGGCTCCGCCACGCCGACGGCGAAGACGACGAGGCCGCAGCGGTACTCGCCGTCGCTCGTCTCGAGCACGAAGCGGTCGCCATCCCGACGGGTCGCCTCCCAG
>C687J26657_10000201_pt1 | contig 12599 bp, 11 predicted proteins | sample RifCSP19_2_FD_26657 | JGI IMG/M metagenome (IMG submission 26657)
AAGAAGGTACTACACTTTTTCTACAGATGAGTTTGTTTAGAATCTTTGAGGTTACCCGGTTTTCTGGAAATAAAGAGGTGATTTCCGGCGCGTCCTTCGTCAATCAGGCGAAGATAGGTATCAAAGTAGATAATATGGTAATCGGTGTTTTCTTTTCCTTGCTCCCTTACAATAGCGTCGTAATGTTTTTTATAGGCATCGCCCCATAACTTATTTTGAATTCTAAAATCCTCNACNTATTCAGTGACCTCGAGTATACGAAATCCGGCTTCCTTGAGTTTAGATTTATAACCGTCTACTGTGTCGTAGTATTGTGGAATAAGATAGCCGCGAGCCATGTTCTCTATAATCTCAGGGTCATCTGGCATATCTATAGTACCGCTTAATAAGGCAAATATACCTTCGGGTTTTAGAACACGAATGACCTTTTGGAAAAGCCCTTTCTTGTCCTTGAACACATTCATTACATTAATGCTAATTGCAACATCAAAGGTGTTGTCTGGAAATGGCATTTTCATAGCGTCGCCAAGATGGAAGGTTACACGGTCACTAGGTCCAGATTCCTTTGCAAATTTTCTAGCTCGTTCTACTCCGACATCCGAAATATCTATCCCCATTATACGACATAGGGTTTTTTCAGCTATGTAAATAGCTGGACCTCCTACGCCACTTCCGATATCCAATACATAGGTGTCTCTCTTTATACCGGTTTTTCGAATTAGCTCATCAAGATACCACGGTGTGATAAAAGACTGTTGTCCAATATCCTGGTCTCCCCAGATGCTTTTTCGGATTAGCTGATTGGCAGGACTATCTAGTTTATGTAACGTTGAGTAATCAAGTCCCTTATTTGTTTCCATTTTCTCCTCTCCTTTAACTTACTCATTTTATTAGATAATTCAACAAATCCAAGAAATCTGATAAAATCTCGTTATGGAAAATTTTTATAATTTATTTGCTTTTCAGATTAATGAAGCTATATTTAAATAAGCATGAAATATCTAAGCTTTTTCTTAGCCCTAACCACATTTCTCTGCTACACAGGTATTTGTGCAGATGTCAGTTACTCAAATAATACTAGCGAGATAACAACAAATACGAGTTGTCACGGAACTAAAAAGCAAGACACTTCCAATTCAGCAAATTCGTACAAGAACTCGTATGATACAAAGTATGAAGTTTATATGTGCCAAGTTGCACTTCCTAATGCTCCACAAGGTTATGATTTAAATCAAAGTCATATTATTTTATCTTCACTGGCTGTTTATGTGCCTATTTAGAAATTAATAAAGCTACTGTACTTGTCTTTAGTTTTAACATTAAGGAACACCATCCACCTGAGTTATTTCTATCTAATTCTTCCTTCTTACTTTAATATCCACCCTGGTCTAACCTCTGCTTAGTGTATAGCTCTAAAAGTCTATCACTATCTTTATATCGTTATCTGACTTCCCGGCAGAGGTAAGGTACCAAATAAATCCTTTTATAAAACTGTAAAAATAAGGTAGGAGGTGTAGAGCCACGGGGAAAAGAGTTAAGGGCAAAAAAATAATTAAGGGAATCAGTATTATGCTAGATTTGCTGATTTCATTAGTCTTTACAGGGTGTGCACGCACGAAAGGGGAGTTTATCAAGCTCAGCACTGACATTTATCCACCAAAATCGGAGGCCCAAGAGATTCTACTTATTCAGAACGGTATTGATAGATCCTACAAAGAGATTGGTCTTGTGAAGGCAAAGGGAAATCGGTATACCAAGGATGAGGAATGCCTTGAGAAGATACTTCAGATTGCCAAAGAAGCTGGGGCAGATGCGGTTATAAAAGCCCATGTGGAAAAAACGGAGAGGTTAGTTTCCCGGAAAAGCGCAGGTAAGTTCCCCCAAACCCGAACATATAAGGTAAAAGAACCAGTTTGTGTAGGAACCGCGGTAGTATTTACGGAAAATGGTACCAGGTAGTAGTTATATAAAAATTCTTCAAAAAGGAGGCTACAAACCATGATTAGACCTAGTAAGTCGCTTATAGCTTTGGGAATAGGTGTGTTCTTGCTATCTATCTCCGTTACTTTTGGAGAGACTAAGGATAGGAAAGAAGTTACGATCAAAGGTCGGGTTATAGACCCGGTTTGTTTGATAACCATGAACATGAAAGGAGAGGGACACAGAGAATGTGCTCTTAATTGTGCTAAGGCTGGAGAGGACTTGGCACTCATGGATGAAAAAGGAAAAATCTATCCTATCCTTCCGGAGAAAGCTGTTACAAATCCNAANCAACNTGTNCTCGATTATGTTGAGAAAACAGTCACGGTTAAAGGAACACTTATCGAAAGTGGTGGGGTTAGTTATATCATGATTAAAGAGGTTAAAGGTAGTTAATCAAAATTTGATCAGATAAGGAGGTGATAAATATGAAAAGGATATTACCGCTAGCAATAGCTTTCGTAGTACCCATTTTGCTTTTCTCTTTCTTAGGAGTGTTTCCTGGAAGTGCTTCTGAGGAAGAAGATGTTGACAAAATGATAGAGACTGCCACAACCCCTGAGGATCATATAAAGATTGCAGAGTATTATGAAAAACAAGCCAAGAAAATGGAGGAAAAGGCAAGGTTGCATGGCACCTTGGCTGATTCGTACAAGAATAGAGGTAAGCCTTTTTCTGGACTTGCTAAACACTGCTCTGATCTTTCAAAGAAGTATATGGAAGCTGCTAAAGACTATAAGACTATGGCGATGGAACATATGAAGATGGCTCAGGATATGCAAAAGCAGTAGCAATGGCTTCCCCAGGTGTGGAAGAAACCTCTCCTGCCTGGGGAAAAGCCTATAACATTTTTTCTGCATAAGATTTACGCGTGTTGTGAAAAGCTTTGAGTGGATTTCTATAAGGAGGTGTAAAGATGAGACTCGTTCTAGCATTAATAATAGTCTCAATTGGGCTTAGTGCTTTTGCCGATGAGACTACGCCCCTTAAATCCCTTGTCGAAGAAGCCTTGGAGAAAAACCCTGAGATACTGAGAGCAAAAGCCGAGTGGGAAGCAGCTACTAAGCGTCCCTCTCAAGCAGGTTCCCTTCCCGACCCAATAGTTGGAGTTGGTTGGAGAAATGTAAGATTTGATCGTATAACCCTTACCGAAGACCCAAATAGTATGGTTACGTTCTCACTCTCACAGGAATTTCCCTTTCCAGGAAAGCTTTCCCTTAGAGAAAAAGTAGCTCAAGAGGAAGCGCAGGCTCAGGAAAAATTGTATGAAGCTACTTTAAGAAGGGTGATAGCAGATCTTAAAGAAGCCTATTACAACTGGTTCTTAGTTGATAAGTCCATAGAAATTACTCTTAAAAATAAAGACCTTCTTGAAAAATTTCTAAAAGTTGCTGAGGCGAAATACGCTGTAGGGAAAGGAATACAGCAGGATGTGTTAAAAGCTCAGGTGGAGGTATCAAGATTTATTGAACAGCTTCAGCTTCTTGAAGAAAGAAGGGGAATTGTAGAAGCCAGAATAAGAAGCATATTAAATCGTCCACCTGATTCTCCACTTGTAAAGCCGGAGGTTGTAGAGAAGTCTCCCTTCATTCTAACAGCGGAGGAGCTTTATAAGCTTACTAAAGAAAAAGCTCNCCTTCTTAAGGTGAAGGAGAATCTTATTGATAGACAAGAAGAGGCCTTAAAGCTTGCCAAGAGGGAGTACTATCCTGACTTTGCTTTAGGGGTTGCCCCTGCCGTAATGGGGATGGAAAGTGGTGGGGTGGAAGGTGCCTGGGAGGTAACACTTGGGGTAAAAGTGCCGCTCTATTTTTACCGCAAACAAAGGTTTGGAGTTCAGGAGGCGGTTTCACAGCTTCAGGCGGCGCGGGAAGATTACACAAGCACAAACCAATCCTTATTTTTTAACGTTAAAGATCAATACCTGGTTGCTAAGACGTCGGAGAATCTTCTCAAGCTTTTTCAAGAAGGTATAATTCCACAGGCTGCTTCATCACTTGAGTCCGCAATCACAGGGTATCAAGTTGGGAATATAGACTTTCTTACGCTCCTGAACAATCTTGTAACTCTTTTTAATTTTGAAATCACATATTATACGTATCTTACGAACTATCAGACAGCACTCGCAAGAATTGAAGAAGTTGTTGACATGCCTTTAATTAAGTGAACTTTGTAAGTAATAAGGCTCAGGAGGTTTAAGAAATGAAAAAAACAGGTTTGAGTAAAGTATTAAAGCTCGGTGCGCTAGGGGTTTTAGTTCTTATTGTATTGGTATTTACCNTTTTATATATGTCGAAGACCGAGCTAAATGGGGAAACCAATCAAGGAAAAGGCATGGAGAGTGCTGCTCCAAAGGAGATGCTTATGGGTAATCAGGGAGTGGAAGAAGAAACAGAGCACGAAGGGATGAAGATGGAAGAGGAGAAAGGAATAGAAACTCCGCAGAGCCCTGAGGGATTTACAGGAGTTCAGATAACCCCTGAAAAACAGCAGCTTATAGGGGTTAAGACTGATGAAGCGGCTACAAGGAAACTTATAAGGGATATTAGAACAGTTGGGATAATTGAGGCTGATGAGACAAAGATTGCACGGGTTAGTATAAAATTCAGTGGGTGGATAAAGGATATGTTTGTGGATTATGTGGGGAAATACGTAAAGCGCGGGGAACCGCTCTTTACAGTTTATAGCCCCGANCTTGTCTCTACTGAAGAAGAATACCTTCTTGCCCTAAAGGCACAGGACTCATTTGGAAAAAGCTCATTTCCGGAAATATCTTCAAGCGCAAAATCCCTACTTGAGGCTACGCGTAGAAGGCTACTTCTCTGGGACATTCCGGAAAGCGAGATACAAAGAATTGAGAAAACAGGAAAGCCTCTTAAATATCTTACTCTTTACTCACCTATAAGTGGCTATGTCACAAAGCGTGAAGCCTTTCCAGAAAAGATGATTGTGCCCAATGACGTTGTGTTTGAGATTGTGGATCTATCAACCGTGTGGCTTCTTGCAGACATCTATGAATATGAGCTTCCACTAGTTAAAGAGGGACAGGAAGCGACCNTCACTCTTTCTTACTACCCGGAAGAGGTTTTCCANGGAAAGGTTACCTACGTTTANCCCACCNTAGAGACAAAAACCAGAACAGTAAAAGCGAGGTTTGAATTTGGGAATGAGGATATNAAACTAAAGCCGGGTATGTATGCCAATNTGGAATTAAANGTNCCTCTTGGAGAGAGNCTNTCTNTATCAGAGGATTCNGTNATTGATACNGGNGAGANANAAATNGTATTTGTTGCAATGGGAGACGGNTACTTCGAACCCAGAGAAGTTAAAGTCGGACGTAAAGCCGAGGGGTACTATGAAGTTTTAGANGGGGTAAGAGAAGGTGAAAAGGTTGTAAGAAGTGCTACCTTCCTTGTAGATTCCGAAAGCCGTCTTAANGCAGCGCTAGAAAGTTTNGGTATGCCTGGACACGAAGGAACGGAGCCTGTTTCCGAAGCTCCAAAAGCAGATCCAAAGGAAGTCAACATCTCCTTCTCAACAGATGGTGAATTCCCCAATGTAGGTGACAACACCTTTAAAATCACTGTGACTGATATGAATGGGGATCCTATAAAAGACGCTAAAGTAGATATTCTGCTCCATATGCCTGGTATGCCCTCTATGGGAATGCCTGCTATGAATATCCCGGCTATAGGAAAGCCTGTTAAGGATGGTTTATATGTGGCAGAAGTCAATATTCCCATGGGTGGGCAATGGCATGTAAGGGTTACTGTAACAAGACCCGGAAAACCTTCTGTCTCAAGCGTCTTTGAGATTAATGCAAGTTAAAGGAGTAAGAGCTTATGATTAATAGGATTATCGAATTTTGCGCCCATAATAGATTCATCGTGTTCCTCTTTATCAGTATGGCCATATTCGCCGGACTCTACTCGATGAAAAATATCACGCTTGACGCGATTCCTGATCTCTCGGACACGCAGGTAATAATCTACTCACGCTGGGATCGTAGCCCCGACATCATGGAAGATCAGGTCACCTACCCGATTATCACCGCCCTACTCGGTGTGCCCAGAGTAAAGGATATTCGCGGCTTTTCCGACTTTGGCTTTTCTTATGTCTATGTCATATTCGAGGATGGAACAGACATCTACTGGGCACGATCGCGCACATTGGAATATCTGAGCAATATTCTGCCGAGACTCCCTGAAGGAGTGAAGGTAGAACTCGCACGCGATGAGACAGCAGTGGGTTGGGTGTTCCAGTACGCACTGGTGGATACCACCGGGAAATACGACCTAGCGCAACTGCGGACGCTACAGGATTGGTATCTCCGGTATTACATCCAGGCTGTTCCGGGCGTTGCGGAGGTAGCACCCGTTGGCGGCTTTGTCCGTCAGTACCAGGTGAACCTCGATCCGAACGCGTTGCTGGCTTACAAGATTCCGCTGGATAATGTGATTCAGGCTATCAGAGAGGGAAATAACGATGTGGGGGGACGGCTAGTGGAGTTTACTGGCCGAGAATACATGGTCAGGGGTCGCGGGTATATCCGCTCGGTAGCTGACGTTGAGAACATTGTAATCAGCACAAATATGGAAACCGGTACGCCGATTCTAGTAAAGCATCTTGGCACGGCGGCGTTGGGTCCGGACATTCGGCGAGGGATTGCTGAGCTAGATGGAAAAGGTGATGTAGTGGGTGCTATTGTGATCATGCGCTATGGCGAAAATGCGTTAAAGGTCATCAATCGAGTTAAGGCTAAATTGGCCGAGATCGAACCCTCACTGCCTCCGGGTGTAAAGATTGTTACGGCTTACGATCGTGCAGATCTAATTGAGCGTTCGATTGAAACACTGAAAGGCACGCTCATCGAGGAAATGGCTATTGTGAGTCTAGTGATCCTCATCTTCCTTTGGCACATTCCAAGTGCCATAATTCCGATAATCACTATTCCTATCGTAATAATCATCTCCTTCCTTCCCATGTACTGGATGAAGCTCACGGCCAATATTATGTCGCTTGGCGGCATCGCCATAGCCATTGGAGCAATGGTGGACGCATCCATTGTCCTGGTTGAGCAACTGCATAAGAAGCTCGAACGCTGGGAGGCAGAGGGACGGCCGGGCGATTTCAAAGATGTCGTCATCAGCGCGGTCAAGGAAGTTGGTGGGCCGAGCTTCTTCGCGCTGCTTGTGATCGCCATCTCGTTCATGCCGGTCTTCACACTGGAAGCCCAGGAGGGGCGGCTTTTCAAGCCACTGGCGTTTACAAAGAATTTCTCTATGGCGATCGCCGCCGTGCTGGCAATCACGCTTGTTCCCGCAATTATAATGCTTGTCATTCGCAGGAAGGAATTTAACTTTCGTCCCCGTTTGCTCCGTAAGCTTGCTAATGCCATCCTCGTTGGAAAGATCCACAGCGAGGAGAAACATCCGATCAGCCGTCCGCTGATGAGGATGTATCATCCGGTGGTGGAATTTGTCCTGCGACATCAATGGGCAACGATCACCGGAGCGGTTCTCGTTGTGTTGCTTACAATTCCGATCTTTTTCCGGTTAGGGTCGGAATTCATGCCGCCGCTTGATGAAGGTGTGCTGCTCTATATGCCGACAACGTTGCCAGGCATCTCCGTGACCGAAGCGCAAAAACTCCTTCAGGTGCAGGATAAGATTCTGAAATCCTTTCCCGAAGTGGAGCGGGTATTCGGCAAAGCAGGGAGGGCGGAAACCGCCACCGATCCGGCCCCCTTTTCGATGATGGAGACGGTGGTTGCCCTTAAACCACCGTCTGAATGGCCGAAGGTACCGCGCTGGTATTCCTCTTGGGCACCAGAGTGGTTACAAAATATATTGCGTCGCTTCTGGCCCGATCATAAGAGCACACAGGAACTGATCTACGGGCCTGGTGGATTAAATGAAGCTCTGCAACTTCCCGGCGTAGTCAACGCCTGGACGATGCCTATCAAGGCCCGCGTGGACATGCTTACAACGGGTGTGCGAACCCCCGTGGGCATCAAGATCCTTGGCTCAGATTTGAATAAAATTCAAGAAATTGGTCAGCATATTGAAATGGTGCTCAAAGATGTGCCTGGCACAACAAGTATCTTTGCCGAACGCACGGCAGGCGGCTATTTCCTGGATTTCGCTCTCAAGCGCGAAGAACTGGCTCGCTACGGCTTCACGATTGGACAGGCAGAAATGGCTATCATGTCAGCCATAGGCGGTGAAAATATCACCACAACAGTCGAGGGTCGGGAGCGTTATCCAGTCAACGTTCGTTACCTGCGCGATTACCGCAGCACTGTGGATCGGCTCAGGCGGGTCTTGGTTCCAACCATGGACGGGGCGCAGATTCCGATGACTCAAATCGCTGACATTAAGCTGCTTTACGGCCCCAGCATGATCCGTGATGAAAATGGTCGCTTGAGTGGCTATGTCTATGTGGATGTCTCCGGACGCGATATCGGCAGTTATGTGACAGAGGCAAAAAAAGCCGTGAGAGAGAAGGTGAAACTGCCGCCAGGCTATACGCTCGTCTGGAGTGGGCAGTATGAGTATATGCAGCGGGTTGCAAAAAGACTGCTAACCGTGGTGCCGATTACGATCTTTATCATCTTCGTGTTGCTCTACTTCAACACCGGTTCGGTAGCCAAGACGCTGATCATTTTCCTGGCTGTGCCGTTCTCGGCTGTCGGCGCGATTTGGTTTCTCTATCTCCTGGGCTATAACACAAGCATTGCCGTATGGGTTGGATTGATTGCGCTCATGGGCGTGGATGCAGAGACAGGTGTGTTCATGTTGCTTTATCTGGATCTCGCCTATTACGAAATGCGCGCTAAAGGCTTGATGAAAACGAAGGAGCAATTACGTGAGGCGATTGTCCACGGAGCAGTTAAGCGACTGCGACCGAAAGTCATGACGGTAGCCGTGATGTTCATGGGTCTAGTTCCCATCATGTGGTCAACCGGCGCTGGCGCGGATGTAATGAAGCGTATCGCCGCACCGATGATCGGCGGCATCTTCACGTCGTTTATCCTGGAACTGGTGGTCTATCCGGCTATTTACTGGATCTGGCGCTGGTATTTTCATGTGAGGAAGGAGGTAAGGTTGAGCACATAGCCTTAGCAGAGGACCTGACCGGATGTTATTCACAGGAAAAGGAGACGACGGGCTTTGAAGCCAGTCGAGCTTCATATGGAGCACACACAAAACATAAAGAGGAGGCTGTTGGAGAGTTATTATAAGTTTAGGGGGAAATCATGCCAGAGCTAAGACAAGATTCTACAACAAAAGAATGGGTCATTATTGCGACAGAAAGGGCAAAGCGCCCCCACGATTTTATAACTAATAAGAAGAAAGAAGCCTTACCTTCTTTTGTGGCTTCCTGTCCATTCTGCCCGGGAAATGAATCCGAGACGCCTCCCGAAGTTCTAGCCTATCATGATTCACGAAAAGCTAATACTTCAGGTTGGCGTGTGAGAGTAACCCCTAATAAATATCCTGCTCTTATAAATCGTGGCACAATTGTGAGAAAGGAGAACGGCAAATTCTTTAGAAAAATGGATGGAGTCGGTGTCCATGAGGTAATAATAGAGAGCCCATACCATAATGGATTGATTCCACTTATGAAGGATAAAGAGGTAGAAGAAATCCTACTAGCTTATAGGGAAAGATATAACGCTTTAAAGAAGGATCCTATGGTCAAATTGATTATAATCTTTAAAAATCACGGTAAGTCAGCTGGGACCTCGCTGGATCATCCCCATTCCCAGTTGGTGGCAACTCCTATAGTTCCTATGCATATAAGAAGAAAATACGAAGTTGCAACAAGCTATTATGATGATACAAGCAGATGCATCTATTGCGATATGGTTAGGGAAGAGCTAAAGTCAGATGAGAGAATAGTGATAGAGACGGATAAATTCGTAGTATTTCATCCCTTTGCTTCTCGCTCACCTTTTGAGACATGGATCGCTCCAAAGAGGCATCTATCCTCCTTTGGAAATGTTCCTACTGAAGATATTGTAGACCTTGCTAGGGTTCTAAAAACTACACTATTTAAAATTTATAATACACTTGGTGATCCTGATTTTAACTATGTAATCCACACGGCGCCTGTAGATGACGAAAATAAAAGTTACTACCTTTGGCATATTCAGATTATTCCTAGGCTATCCACTTTAGCTGGATTTGAGCTTGGCTCTGGAATCTATATAAACACAACTCTTCCCGAAGAAACAGCGGAGTTTATAAGAAATATAAAGACATGATTTATTTCGTCTTTAGATAGGTATTTAATAAGGAGGCAAATTTTAGTCGATGAAAATAATGAACATCAAAAAATGAAAAAGAAATGAGCTTAGTCCTTCAAGGCAAGCCCTATCTACTTCTGCTCCAATGCTTGTAGGGGGAAGTTTGATAAGAATCCTAAAAATATTTTGAAAAAGATGGACACAAGGATTGAACATTTATAAAAAAGGAGGTGATAGAGATGAAAAAATTATTACCGCTTGTAACAGCTTTGATAGCACCCCTTCTGTTTTTATCTTTAGTAGGGGTGGTTCCCTGTAGTGCTTCTGAGGAGGAAGAGAGTAGGAAACTTATGGAGACTGCCACAACCCCCGAGGATCACATCAAGGTTGCAGACTATTATGAACAGCAAGCTTTAAGAATGGAGGAAGAGGCGAAGTTCCACTCCTCCCTGGCTGATTCGTACAAGAGTAGGGGTAAGCCTCTACTTGGGCTTGCTAAACACTGCGCAGATCTTTCCAAAAGGTATAAGGAAGCTGCAGAGGATTATAAGGCTATGGCATCCTTACACAAAAAGATAGCTCAGGATATGCAAAAGCAGTAACAAATAATTCCCAGGCATGGAGGAGTGGTCCTCCTTGTCTGGGAAACTCTATGACAAGCATATAAAATGGGATAAAAGTTATCATGAAAACCCAATCTCATTCTCATTGTGGAATATGTAATCTACAGAATGATTGTAATGCGCTGCCGTTTTTCTGGCCTGTTTTCTGTTTTATAGGATGCGAAACGTTAGAGGCTTTAAGGAAAANTCTTGAGTTCTTAAAAGTAGTAGATAAAACTCTAATAGAAAGGCCTGAACCTGAGTGGGCAACAGAAAATAAGTTGAGAATCGAACTCAATACTTTAAGGCTCAGAGACTTTTCTAGAAAACGAGCCAAACGGGGTATATACACTCTGATCCTCGCTCCATATGCGGGACATACATCTCAAATCGCTGATTACGACACGGGACAGAGCCTAGTAGAAACCTTTCAAAAAAACGGGATAAACAAAGTTGCTGTTACAGATTGGAAGAGTGCTACTCANGAAACGAAGGATTACAATATAGATAACTATCTCTATGGTGTTGATGTATGTGTTGATGAATTAGGAGGAGTTGTTAATCTAGTAGGACTTTGCCAGGGTGGATGGCTTGGGGCAATGTATACTGCTAGATTCTCCAAAAAGGTAAATACCCTTACCCTTGCTGGCTCCCCTATTGATACGGATGCAGGTAATGGGCAGATAAAAGAATACGCTCATACCTCCCCTATAAGTTTTTATGAGGAACTGGTAACCATGGGCAATGGAGTATTAAAAGGCGAGTTTATGCTCCGGGGGTTTAAGAATATGCATTCTGGAAAACAGTACATAGAAAAATACGTAGAGCTGTATAAAAACGTTGATGATCCAGAGTACGTGAAGAAGTTTGAAAAGTTTGAGAGTTGGTATGAACACACGGTAGACTTGCCGGGTAAGTTCTATCTCCAGGTTGTTAAGGAACTCTTTAAAGAAAACAAGTTGGTAAAGGATGAGTTTATTGGTCTTGGGAAAAAGCTTAACCTCAAAGACATAAAATGTCCTCTTTATTTACTGGCAGGGGAAAGGGATGATATTACGCCAGTTGAACAGGTTTTCAATGCAGAAAAATATGTGGGGACAGATAAAGAGGATATCCAAAAAGACATAGCTGATGGAGGACACATAGGACTCTTCATGGGACATAAACCTCTTGAGGGGAATTGGCCAAGGATAGTGGAGTGGATGAAGAAGCATTCAAAGTGAATTTCCAACTATACTTGTTGGCAGTATCTGGCTTATGTATCTTCTCGGTTACAACATGAGTATAGCAGTCTGGGTAGGAATTATCGCAGTTGCAGGGCTTGCAGCTCAAACTGGGGTTGTTATGATAATTTATCTTGACAATGCTTATGAAAAGCGGATAAAAGAAGGAAGGATGAACAACTGGAACGATTTGGCTCAAGCGATAGATGAGGGGGCTGTGCAGAGGGTAAGACCCAAGATGATGACTGTGATGACAATGACTTTGGGACTCTTGCCACTTCTTTGGAGTCACGGTGCGGGTGCAGATGTAATGAAGCGAATCGCGGCCTATGATTGGAGGGCTTGTAACATCAACTATTCTTACACTTCTTATAATCCCTGCAATATACGCCATATGGAAAGGGAGGGGTTTGCAACAACATAGGGAGGGAAAAGAGAATGAATAAGAGCAAATCCGGGAAATGAGGGAGGTAATATACAATGAAGCAAACCTTTGAGGAATTTGACAGAATCAAGGAACTTGTCGGGCAGCATAAAGTTTGT
>C687J26657_10000227_pt1 | contig 11871 bp, 15 predicted proteins | sample RifCSP19_2_FD_26657 | JGI IMG/M metagenome (IMG submission 26657)
CTCGTGGCGGCGCTGCAGCGGCTCGCCGAGCCGGGCGCCGGTTGGCTGGCGAGGAAGGCCGTCGTGGTCGCCAAGCACTTCTGGCGCGAGATCCCGCCGTCGAGCATCGGCCGCCTGAGGCAGGTGCGCCAGCGGCGCTTCGGCGAGACGACCCTGACCTTCTATGCCCTCGAGGAGCTCCCGGCATGACCACCGCCCTCTACCCCGGCTCCTTCGATCCGGTGACCTACGGCCATCTCGACGTCATCGGCCGGGCGGCGGGCGTCTTCGAGCGGGTCGTGGTGGCGCTTCTGGCCAACCCCAGGAAGGCGCCGCTGCTGGATGCCGGGGAGCGCCTGGCCACGCTGCGCGAGGCGATCGACGAGACCCTCGGAGAGGCCGCCCGGGGCATCGAGGTGGCCACCTTCGAGGGTCTCACCGTGGAGGCTGCCCGGCGCTGCGGGGCGCACTTCATCGTGCGCGGCCTGCGTGCCGTGAGCGACTTCGAATCGGAGATGCAGATAGCGCATACGAACCGCAAGCTGGCGCCCGAAGTGGATACGATCTTCTTCATGACCGCGCTCGAGCATGCCTATCTCAGCTCGACGCTGGTGAAGGAGATCGCCGCCTTCGGCGGCGACGTGCGGGGCATGGTGCCTCCGGCCGTGATGCGGCGCTTGGGGCCGCGCGCGCCGGTGGGCTAGAATGTCGCGTCAGCCCTAAGAGGAGGACCTCCCGATCGACATCATCTTCCTCGTCGAGCAGCTCGAGCGACGGGTCGCCGAGGGGCGCAAGCTGCCCCTCTCGAACAACGTCGTGATCGATCAGGCGACCGCACTCGACCTCATCGACCAGCTGCGCGTTTCCGTGCCCGAGGAGGTCCGTCAGGCGAAGCGGATCAGCCAGGAGGCGGAGCGCATCCTGGAGAAGGCCCAGGAAGAGGCGGACCGCATCGTCGCGCGAGCCCAGGAGCAGGCGGCGTTCCTCATCGAGGAGCGGGAGCTGCTGCGCGCCGCCGAGCAACGCAGCCAGGAGATCGTGAACGAGGCGCACGCCCAGGCGGATGAGATCCGGCGCGGGGCGGACGAATACGCGGCGAGCGTCCTGGTCAAGCTCGAGGGCGAGGTCGTGAAGCTCCTGCAGGGCATCCGCCGCGGGATCGCCATGCTCGACGAGCGGCATCCCGTGGACACCCGCGCAGCCCTCGGGTCGCTCGGGGACGGGGACGAGGCCGGGGCGGCCCCGTCGCATGCTCAGCTATAACGTCGCGGGCTTGCTGCGCTCGACGCCCGGCACCGCTCGACGCTACGAAGTCCACGCCGCGACCCTGGAGATCGCCGACGACCTGCGGCTGGCTGCGCCCATCGAGGGCGAGGTGCGGCTGGCGAGCACGGGCCGCAGCATCCTCGCCACGGCCGAGCTGACGACCGCGCTCGACGAGCGCTGCAGCCGCTGCCTGGCGCCGGTCGCGACGCCCGTCCACGTGTCGCTCCAGGAGGAGGCGCTGCCGTCCATCGATATCGACACGGGGCTGCCGGTCGACACGGCGGCGGAGCCCGATGCGCTGCGACTCGACGACCACCACGAGCTCGACCTGCAGGAATCCGTCCGCGAGGCCATCTCGCTGGCCGAGCCGATCGTCCCGCTCTGCCGACCTGATTGCCGCGGGCTCTGCCCGCGCTGCGGGACCGACCTCAACGACGACCCGGATCACGATCACGGTGACATGCCGCTCGATCCGCGCCTGGCCGGGCTCGCCGCGTGGCGGGCACCGGACGCGGGCCACTGACCACCTCTCACCAAGGACGAAGGAGAACTACCGATGGGTGTCCCCAAGCGGCGCGTGTCGCATGCCCGGCAGGGCGACCGGCGCTCCCACCACGCGCTGGTGATGCCGGACCTCGAGCCGTGTCCCCACTGCCGCGAGATGAAGCAGGTCCACTTCGCCTGCCCCAGCTGCGGCTGGTACGGCGGCAAGGAGACGGTCCGCATCAAGCCGCGCGGCGGCGACACGAGCNCCCCCTAGGCAGCCCCGAGACGTCCCCGTGGACGTCGACACCGTCCGCGTCCGCTTCGAGCCGAGCGCCGNCGCGCGCACGCGCGTTGCCGTCGACGCCATGGGCGGCGACCACGCACCGGAGGAGGTCGTGGCCGGCGCCCTGGGATGGGCGCGCGACCACCCCGACACCGACCTCCTGCTGGTCGGCGACGAGCCACGCCTGCGGCCGTACATCGACGGCAGGCTGCCCGCGAACGTGGAGATCATCCAGGCCTCCGAGTCGGTGGCCATGGACGAGCATCCGGCGGCGGCGGTGCGCCGCAAGCGCGATGCCAGCATCAACGTCTGCATGCGCCTCGTCCGCGAGGGCCGCGCCGATGCCGTCGTCTCGGCCGGGCACACGGGTGCGGGCGTGGCCGCCGCCATCCTCGGGCTCGGCCGCCTGCCGGGCGTCGACCGGCCCGCGCTGGCCGTACAGATGGTCACCGAGAAGGGACCCTTCGTGCTCCTCGACATCGGCGCCACGACCGACTCGAGCGGGCACAACCTGGCCCAGTACGCGCGCATGGGCGCCATCTACGCCGAGCAGGTGCTGGGCGTGGCCGACCCGTCCGTGGCGCTCCTCTCCATCGGCGAGGAGGGCGGCAAGGGTGAGCAGCGGGTCCAGGATGCGACCGAACTGATCGCCGCCAGTGACCTGCGTTCGTGGGCAACGTGGAGGGCAAAGACCTCACGTCCCACCTCGCCGACGTCGTCGTCTGCGACGCGACGGTGGGCAACGTGACGATCAAGTTCTTCGAGGGNCTGTCGGGCTTCATCTTCGCCCTGCTGCGGGAGGAGTTCCGCCGCCCGCCCTGGGGNCCNCTGGGCTTCGCCTTCATGANGTCGGGCATCGCGCGCATCCGGGACCGCTTCGACTACGAGCGCCTGGGGGGCGCCCCGCTGCTGGGGGTCCGCGGGACGGTCCTCATCACCCACGGGCACGCCAAGCGCCGGATGATCGGCTATGCCGTGGAGGTCACCGCCGTGGCCGCGCGGGCCCGCATCCCGGAGCGGATCGAGGCCGCGCTCCGCCGCGACGAGGCTGCCCTCGACGCCGCCGGCGCGACGGCCCCCATGGACGAGCCGGGCGGCGGCGCATGAGCGCGTCCCTGCGCGACGGGATCGATGAGCTGACCGTGCGCCGCCGGGTCATCGCCGCCATCGCCGCGGCCGCCGCGGCGGCCGTGCCCGGCGTCGATCGCGTCGGTCGCGGCGGGCCCCGGGCGCTGGCGTGGCTGGCCGGCACGCCGGTCTCCGCTCGCGTGATCGAGGATCGGGTGCACGTCCGGCTGTGGCTCATCGCGCGCCAGGGCGAACCCCTGGCCGAGCTGAGCGCCCGGGCAAGGACGACCATCGGTCGTGCCATGGAGCAGCAGCTGGGACTCCGGCTGGGGGACGTGACCGTCCTCGTCGACGGCGTCGGCGGCTGAGGTCGTGCCGAACGCCCGTTCGAGTCGTCGGGATCACGGCGCGGAGCGCGAGGGGCGCCGGCTGGCCCTGACAGCCATCTTCGAGGCCGACTTCGGGCAGCGCACGGCGGCCACCGCCCTCGAGCGCGAACTGGCCGACGGATCCTTGCCCGATCGCACGGCGGTGCTGGCGCGAGCGATCGTGGACGGCGTCGTGCGGCACCGCGACGCGATCGACGACCGGATCGAGCGCGCGGCGCCCGTCTACCCGGTGGTCGGCCTCGCGCGGATCGATCGCGCACTGTTGCGTTCGGCCCTCGGGGAGCTGCTACACTGCCCGGCGACGCCGGCCCGGGTCGCCATTTCCGAGTGGGTCGAGCTGGCCCGGACGTACAGCGGGGAGCCTGCGCGACGGCTCCTGAACGGGGTCCTCGGCCGGATCGCGACCGAGGTGGCGGAGTCCGGACGGGAGCCTGGATCCAACGAGCATCGAGCGGCCCGGCGCCGCGACAGGAGGGAGTGACCGGTGGCTTCGACCTACGAGCGGCTGAAGAAGATCGTCGTCGAGCAGCTCGGCGTGGACGAGGAGGATGTCAAGCCCGAAGCCTCGTTCGTCGACGACCTGAACGCCGACTCGCTCGACCTCGTGGAGCTCATCATGAGCCTCGAGGAAGAGTTCGGGACCGAGATCTCCGACGAGGATGCGGAGAAGATCCGGACCGTCCAGGACGCGGCCGACTACATCGACGAGCACGGCTCCCAGTAGCGAGCCGGGCGCCGCGCCCCAGGCGGCGGCGCGGCTCGCGGCGCGACTCGCACTCCCGGTTCGGGATCTCGCCCTGCTGGGCGAGGCGCTCGTCCACTCCAGCTACCCCAACGAGCATCCCGAGCTGCCCGCCATCTCGAACGAGCGGCTGGAGTTCCTGGGGGACTCCGTGATCTCCATCGTCGTCAGCGAGGCGCTCTTCCGCCACCATCCGGGCGAGGACGAAGGGCGTCTGACCGCCCGCCGGTCGGCCATCGTCTCCACGGAGGGCCTCGCCGCCCTGGCGCGACGGGTGGAGTTGGGCGACTACCTCCTGCTCGGCCAGGGCGCCGACCGAGCCAACGAACGCGAGAGGCCATCGGTCCTCGCGGCGGCCTTCGAATCCGTCGTCGGCGCCATCTACCTCGACCTTGGTCTCGAGGCCGTCCGGGCCTGGATCTCCGACGTCGCGGCCTCCGAGCTCGAGGCCCGCCAACCCGCGTCCAGCCTCGTGTCGCCCAAGAGCCGCCTCCAGGAGGTGGGCTACGCGCGTGTCGGTGCGGCCCCGACGTACCGGATCGTGAGCGCGGTGGGCCCGGATCACGAGAAGCACTACATCGTCGAGGCGATCATCGAGGGCGAGGTCGTGGGTCGCGGCGAGGGGCGTAACCGGCGCGAGGCCGAGACNGCCGCCGCCGCGGCNGCCCTGCGCTCGCTGGACGGCAGGCGCGCATGATCCGGGGGGCGCGACTCCGCGCACTCCGGGTGGTCGGTTTCAAGTCGTTCGCCGAGAAGACCGTGCTGGAGTTCGGGCCGGGCATCAGCGCGGTGGTCGGGCCCAACGGCAGCGGCAAGAGCAACCTCGCCGACGCCCTGCGCTGGGCGCTGGGGGAGCAGGGTCGATCGCTGCGCACGCGCAAGTCGGAGGACGTCATCTTCGCCGGCTCGGCGAAGCGCCACGCCATCGGCATGGCCGACGTGTCCCTCGTCATCGACAACGGCGACCGCCTGCTGCCCATCGAGTACGCCGAGGTGGACCTCGGCCGGCGGCTCTACCGGTCGGGCGAGAACGAGTACCTCATGAACCGGCAGAAGGTGCGGCTGCGGGACCTCATCGACCTGCTCGATGCCGCGAACCTCGCCGACAACGCGTTCCTCTTCATCGGCCAGGGCATGGTGGACCAGGCGCTCTCATTGCGACCCGAGGAGCGCCGGCCGCTCTTCGAGGAGGCGGCGGGCGTGCGTCGCCACGAGCGCCGGCGGCGGCAGGCGGAAGAGCGGCTGGTGGAGGCGGAGGCGAACCTCGCGCGGGTCCGCGACATCATCGGCGAGCTGCGGCCGCAGGTGCGGCGGCTGGCCGCCCAGGCCGAGCAGCAGGCTGCTCGACGCGACGCTGCCGCCGAACTCGCCGAGGGCCTCGTCGCGGCCGCCCGCGCCCGCTTCACGACGGCGGGACGNGACGCCGCGAACGCCCGTGCCGCCCTCCTTTCGGCGCGGCGTGAAGCGGACGAAGGCCTGCGCACCCTGACGGCGGCAGAGGAGGGCGCCGCGAGCATCGCCGGCGCGCTCGCCGAGCGTGACGAGATCGCGCGCTCCGCCCGTGCCGCCCTGGATGCGATCCGACTGCGGGTGACCGAGCTTCGCCTGGCCGCAGCACAGGCGCAAGGAGAGATCGCTGCCGCCGAGCGCGAGCGGGCTCGCCTCGCGGCGGAGGGGGCGGCGCTGGACGCCCGCATCGCCGATGGCCGCCGCACACTGGCCCTGCCCCTGCCCGAGAAGGACCGGGGGGCCGAGGCGGCCCTGGCGACGATCGACGGCGAGCTGGCCGCGGCGGGGGCGGAGCTTGCCCGAGCCGGGGAGACGCGCGCCGTCGCGTCCGAGCGCGGGGTGTCCCTGCGGCGGATCCAGGCCGCGCGCAGCGCCGAGGCCGAGGTGCTGCGACGTCGCGCGACCGAGGCTGCCCACCGTGCCGACGAGACGCGGCGGGCGCGCGATGTGGCCGAGGCGGCGGCTGGCGCGGCTTCGGATCACCTTCGGAATGTGACGGAGGGCCTTGCGGCCGCCCGGGCGGCCGAGGCGGTGGCCGTGCGGGCCGCGGATGACGCGCGGGCCGCCGCCGAGGCCGCCGAGTCGCTGCGCTTCGGCCGGGCTTCCCGCGCCGGAGTGCTCGACGAGCGCCTGGAGGCCGGCCGGGCGCGGCTGGCTACGCTGGCGGCGCTGCTCGCCGAACGCGAGAGGGGCGGCATCGGCGCGGCGGCACGGCGGCGCGGCGGGCGGCGCGTGGCCGAGGGGCTCGACGTCGAGGCGTCCCTGCGCACCGCGGTCGAGGCGGCGCTGGGCGAGACGATCCGGGCGGCGGCCGTGCCCCAGTCGGCTGTCCTCCCGCTGCGCGGGGAACGTGGGCAGCTGGTCCTCGCCGACGCCCAGGGGGTCGTGACCGCCGGTCGTGAGCTGGCGCGAGCCCTGGAGGCTGTGCGGGCGGCGAACGGCGGACCCCTGGTGGATGCCATCCGCCGCGATCCCGAAGGTCACGTCTCGCGGTTGCTGGCGACCGTCCTCTGGGTGCCCGAGCTTGACGACGCGCTCGCGCTGCGGGCCGTGCTGCCGGCCGGCTGGCGGGTCGTGACGGCGGCGGGCGAGGTCGTGAGCGCGGATGGCGTGGTGACGCTGGGCCGGCCCGACCCGATCCTGGAGCGACGCGCGGAGCATGATCGCCTGGCCCGGGAGCTCGACGGCCTGGCTGCCGAAGCCGCGGACGCGGCGGCCGCGCTGGCGGCTGCGACGCGTGAGGCCGCCGTCGCACGCCAGGGCGCGGCCGCGGCGAGTGGCGCCCTCGACCACGCTCGCCAGGGACGCCTGCGAGCGGAGGAGGAGGAGCGCGTCGCGTCCCGCACCGCTGAGCAGGCCGGCCGGGAGCTGGCGTGGGAGGCTGCGCAGCTCGAGCGGCTTGCCAGCGAGGCGGAGCGGGCTGCCACGGCCGCCCGGGAGGCGGTCGCACCTGCCGGCGCAGCGCCGCACGGGAGACGACGAAGGCGCCGACGATGCCTCGCTGGCCGCGTGGCGGGCGCGGGTGGAGGAGCTCCGGGCGCGTCGGCGGAGCGCCGCGGTCGCGGCCGAGGTGGCCTCCGGGGCGGGTCGGACGGCGGAGGATCGGCGTCGGCGCGCCGAGGTGGCGCTGGGCATCGACGAGGAGCGCCTGGCGGCCGTCGACGCCGCGACGGTCGGATACGCCGAGGCGGCCGATGTCGCCCGTCGGGCGCTCTCCGGCACGTCCGCCGAGCTGGCCGCCGCGCGCGACGCGGACGCGGCCGCAGCGGATGCGCTGGCGGCGCTCGAGGCCGCTGAGACCGACGAGCGGCGGCGCCTCGTGGCGCTCGAAGCGGAGGCGGCCGTCGCCCGCGAGCGGCTGCGTCGGGCGGAGGAGCGCGCCCGCGCCGCCGAGGTGACCGAGATGGAGGCGCGCCTGGGCCTCGATGCCGTGCGCGAATCGTTCCTCGTGGAGCTGGCCGGCCTGGGCAGCGTCGGCCTGGCGGCCCTGCGCAGCGCCGCGGGCGAGGTGGTGGCCGCCGCGGAGCACGTCGACCCCGATGACGACGCCTTCGCAGCGGAGCTCGAGGCCGCGCTCGAGGCGGCCATCCTGGCCTGGACGGCCGCGGGTCCGACGGGTGCGACCGCGACCGCGGTGGAGCCGCCGAGCCCGGGCCGCATGGCGATCCTCCGCCGCCGCTACCACGAGCTGGGCGCCAGCAACCCGTTCGCGGCCGAGGAGCATGCGGCGGTGCGCGATCGGCTGGCCGACCTGGAAACGCAGCAGGACGACCTGCTGGCGGCCATCAGCGGCACGCGTCAGCTCATCGCCGAACTCACCCAGCGCATCGCGGAGCAGTTCCAGGCCACGTTCGTGGCCCTCGAGGGCGCCTTCGCGCGGCGCTTCGCGCAGCTCTTCGACGGCGGCGAGGCGAGCCTGCTGCTGACCGAGCCGGAGGCGCTCACGCAGACCGGCGTGGAGATCATGGCGCGGCCGCCGGGCAAGAAGCGCCAGGCCCTGGCGATGCTCTCGGGCGGCGAGCGTGCCTTGACGGCGGTGGCGCTCCTCTTCGCTATCCTCGAGGTGCGGCCGGTGCCCTTCTGCGTCCTCGACGAGGTGGACGCCGCACTCGACGAGGCCAACGTCACCCGCTTCGCGACGGCGCTGCGGGAGCTGGCCGCCGGCACGCAGTTCATCGTCATCACGCACAACCGCGGCACGATCGAGTCGGCCGATGCGCTCTACGGCGTGACCATCGGCGACGACGCGGTGAGTCGCGTCATCTCGCTCCGCCTCGACGAGGCGAACGAGCTCGTCGCCGCCGCGGGCTGAGCGCCATGTCGTCGGAGCCCAGCCTCGCGCAGGGCGTCGAGAAGAGCCGGCGCGGCTTCATCGCGCGCCTGCACGCCGTCCTCGGCGGCGGCCTGGACGGGGCGGCCTGGGAGGCGGTCGAAGAGACGCTCATCGCGGCCGACCTGGGGGCGCGACTCGCGGCGGAGGTCGTGGCAGCGGCGCGTCGGGGGACGCACGCGGCCGACCCGGAGGCCGCCGTGCGCATCGAGCTGCGCGCGTTGCTCGCAGGCCGCCCGGCGGCCGATTGGGCGCCGTCGCGTCCCGACCCGGCCGCTCCCGCCGTGATCCTCGTCGTGGGCGTCAACGGCACCGGCAAGACGACGACCATCGCCAAGCTCGCGGCTCGCTTCGGCGCGCAGGGCCAGCAGGTCCTGCTGGCTGCCGCCGACACGTTCCGAGCCGCGGCCATCGAGCAGCTCGGCGTCTGGGCCGGGCGCCTTGGCGTCCCCATCGTGGCCCACGCGGCCGGTGCCGACCCTTCGGCGGTCGTCTACGACGCCCTCGATGCCGGCGTGGCCCGCGACATGGACCTCGTCATCGTCGATACGGCGGGGCGCCTCCACACGAAGAGCAACCTGATGGAGGAGCTGGCCAAGATCCGCCGCACGATCGACAAGCGGCTGCCCGGCGCGCAGCCCGCCGTCCTCTTCGTGCTCGATGCGACGACCGGGCAGAACGGCCTGGCCCAGGCGCGCGCCTTCCACGAGTCGGCCGGCCTGACCGGCATCGTGCTCGCCAAGCTCGATTCGACGTCGCGCGGGGGCATCGTCTTCGCCATCGAGCGTTCACTCGGCGTGCCCGTCCTCTTCGTGGGCGTGGGCGAGCGTGTCGGCGACCTGCTGCCCTTCGATCCGGACGCCTTCGTGGCGGCGCTGTTCGCCTAGCGGCGCTACACTGCTTGGTGGCCGCACTTCGCGGTCCTCGACCCCCGGTGTCGCCAGAACCCGCGCGCCGCCCGGTCCCACCCGACCGGCCCATCCGAGCAGGAGCCCACCCGCACCCGATGTTCGACGCCCTCTCCGACCGCCTGCGCGACGTCCTCGGTCGCCTGACCGGCCGCGGCCGCGTGACGGAGGCCGACGTGGACGCCGCGATGCGCGAGGTGCGCCTCGCGCTCCTCGAGGCCGACGTCAACTTCCGCGTCGTCAAGGACTTCGTGGCCCGGGTGCGCGAGCGTGCGGTGGGGGCGGAGGTGCTGCAGACCCTCAACGCCGGCCAGCAGGTCATCAAGATCGTGCACGAGGAGCTGACCGCGCTGCTCGGCGCAGGCGACCGGGCCTTTCGCCTCGCGGGTCGCCCGCCGTGATCGCCCTGGTCGGCCTCCAGGGCTCGGGCAAGACGACCTCGGCTGCCAAGCTCGCGCGCCACCTCGTGCGCCAGGGACGCCGGCCGCTCCTCGTCGCCGCGGATCCGTACCGGCCGGCGGCCGTGGAGCAGCTCGTCGCTCTCGGCCGGAGCCTGGACCTGCCGGTCCACCGCGCCGGGCCGGACACGACGGTCATCGAGATCGCGCGTGGCGGGCTGGCCGAGGCGCGCCGAGGCGGCCGCGACACGGTCATCCTCGACACGGCCGGCCGCCTCACGCTGGACGAGGCGCTGATGGCCGAGATCCGCGACCTCGCCGCCGTGGTCGAGCCATGCGAGACGCTGCTCGTCGTGGACGCCATGGCCGGGCAGGAATCGGTCGCGGTCGCCGAGGCGTTCCGCCACGCCGTCCCGCTGACCGGCCTCATCCTCACCAAGATCGACGGCGACGCACGCGGCGGTGCGGCCCTCTCGATCAGCGCGGTGACCGGGCTGGCCGTGAAGTTCCTCGGCACCGGCGAGAAGACCGACGCGCTCGAGGTCTTCCACCCTGACCGCCTGGCCGGGCGGATCTTGGGCATGGGCGACGTGCTCTCGCTCGTCGAGCGTGCCCAGGAGAACTTCGACGCCAAGGAGCAGGCGAATCTCGCCGAGAAGCTGCGCAAGAACACCTTCACGCTGGACGACTTCCTCGACCAGATGCAGCAGCTCAAGAAGATGGGTCCGGTCGGCCAGCTGCTGGAGATGATCCCGGGTATGGGCGGTATGGCCCGCGAGGCGCAGGGTGCGGTGGACCGCGGCGAGCTCAGGCGCGTCGAGGCCATCATCCGCTCCATGACCCCCGGCGAGCGCCGCGACCCCTCGGTCCTCAACGCGTCGCGACGGCGGCGGGTGGCCACCGGGTCCGGCACGACGCTGCCGGACGTCAATCGGCTGGTGAAGCAGTTCGGGGAGATGCAGAAGCTCATGAAGCAGCTCGGCTCGGCGGGTCGCCGCGGCCGGCTGCCCCTGGCGCGCTGAGAGGGGATCCGATGACCGACGAGACCACCGAACTCGAGACGGTGTCCATGCCGAGTGAGGCGGCGCCCGTGGCGCCGGCGGCACCAGCGGCACCCGCCCCGCAAGGTCGCCGCCGCTGGTACGCCGCGATCGGGGTGGCCGCGCTGGCCATCGTCGCCATCGTCGCCGTCGCCATCCTCGCCGGCCGCGGCGGCATCGTGGCCGGGGCACCGGACTACCTGCCCGCGACGACCGTCGCCTACGCCGACGTACGGCTCGACATGCCCGGCGACCAGCGGGACCAGCTGGCGCAGCTGCTGAGTCGCTTCCCCGGCTTCGCCGACCAGGCGGCGTTCGAGTCGAAGCTCGACGACACCTTCGACCGCCTGCTGAGCCAGGTCGGCGACGGCGGCTACACGTACACCGGCGACGTCAAGCCGTGGTTCAGCGGCCAGGTCGCGCTGGCGATCACGAGCCTGCCCGGATTCGACGTGAGCAACCCGTCGATCCCGGCGCTCGGCCTGATCGGCGTCAAGGACGCGACGACGGCCCGCACGAGCATCGAGGGCATCCTGGACAAGGCCAGGGCCCAGAACGCGCGGGTCAGCGAGGAGGCGTTCGAGGGCGCCACCCTGTGGACCATCGAGGACCCCTCCGCACGGACGCCGGAGCTCGGCCGGGCAGTGGTGGCGCTGACGGCCGACATGATCGTCGTCGGCCAGGACCCCGCCGCCGTGCGCGCCAGTGTGACCCTCGGCGCGAAGGGCGGCGACACGCTCGCCCGCTCATCGGCCTTCCAGGAGGCGCTCAAGCCGCTTGCGGAGGCTCGCTTGGGCACGTTCTACGTCGACGGGGCGGCCCTGAAGGCGACGCTGTCGGCGGCCGTCGTCGGTGCCGCGACGGGCATACCGGGCCTGGACACCGCGCTGGCCGCCTTCCCCGAGCGGATCGTCGGCGCGCTGCGGGTCGAGGACGGCAAGGTGCTGGCCGAGGTTCGCTCGACGCTCCCCGA
>C687J26657_10000229_pt1 | contig 11840 bp, 15 predicted proteins | sample RifCSP19_2_FD_26657 | JGI IMG/M metagenome (IMG submission 26657)
GAGAGTAAAAATTTTCATTAAATCCATGTTTTGAGCGATTTGATCGATCTTAGATTTAAATTATCGTGACTTTATCAATTTTCTATGACTACAGAAAGCAAACAGCCTCCCATGACTACAGAAAGTAAACAGTCTCCTGTCAGCAGAGACACAGTATTCATCGGTAAGAAACCACTAATGGCGTATGTTACTTCTACGCTAATTCAGTTGGCAAACTCACCAGCCGTTCGTATTAAGGCAAGAGGAATGAGCATTGGACGAGCAGTAGATGTCTCGCAAATCATTTCCAGAAAGACAGAAAATGCTGGTTATCAAATCGGAGAAATCAAACTAGGCTCTGAAGCATTAGAGTCACAAGACGGTAAAACAAGAAACGTATCCACAATTGAAATCGAAGTAAAGAGAAAATAAACTCTTTACCTGGATTTTTTCTTTTTGTTTAAAGNACNNTATCTCTTTTCTAATTTTCTAAATTTTGATAATTCAACAATATCATTGAATTNATCGAAACTAACCAGTTTTTTGTTGAGTTTGGTAGTNGTACCTGATTTTTTAAGCTCTTTTAAAATCTGAAGTGACGCAAATGTATTTGCAAAGAGAACTGACAATGGATATAATATGATTTTAAATCCCATCTTTTGTAACGTAGATGCTGAACTAATTGGGGTAGCTCCACCTTCAATCATATTGGCAACAAGTGGTGCCTTGATTGATTTACCAATCTTTTTCATTTCTCCAATTGTCTCTGGAGCTTCTACAAAAATTACATCTGCACCAATTTCTGTAATATAATCCACGCTCAATTGCTTTGTCTAAACCTTCTGTGGCTCTTGCATCTGTTCTTGATACTATTATGAAGTCCTTACTTTTCCTTGCGTCAAGTGCAGCCTGTAGTTTTTCTGCATACTCTTCTTTTCTTATCACTTCTTTTCCTTTCATATGGCCACATCTTTTTGGCCATCTTTGATCTTCTAGAAACATTCCTGATGCCCCTGCTGCCTCTAACTCTCTAACTAATTTCCATACTGATAGAGCATTACCATATCCTGTATCTGCATCAACTATTACAGGAACATTTACTGCCCGACAAATTCGACGAGCATTTTCTACAGTTTCAGTAGAACCAATAAAGCCATAATCTGGCATCCCAAAAAGTGTAGCAGATGTTCCATACCCTGTTTGAAACATTGCCTCAAANCCTGCCTTTTGGGCAATTTTAGCACCAATNGCATCAAANACTCCTGGNATAACNAGTGGTTTTTTGCTTTTCAGCAATTGTCTAAGCGTATTCAATGTAAGACATAGTTTATGTGAATTATTTATGATTTAATCGATTTTGATCTCTTTTTCCTTTCTCTTATCTGTCTGCTTTTCCATCTTTCGAAGCTCAGATTCTAAGAATTTTTTGTATTTTGTAGTTTCTTCCTTTGTCATGTTAGATACATTTGAGCTCAACAATGCTCCCATAGAAGATACTCTTTCTAAAACATCCAAGGCTACAAATCGTCCAACGTTTCCTATTCTAAACAGGACATCTAGTTGCTTTTTTACAATATCGTTTACCGAATCAAGATCGTCTGCAGTCGATTTACCTTTACGAGTAATCTGATATTTTCCAGATTTAGTTTCCTCAATCAATCCTTCATCTAATAACCTGCCAAGAAGAGGATAAATCAATCCTGGGGAAGGCTTCCATATTCCTTGACTTTGTTTTACGCCTGCATCAATTATTTCCTTTCCAGTATGTGGTGTCTTTTTTAATAGTTCTAAAATAAAATATCTCGAAAAACCTCTTGGAATTGAGCTTCCAACTCTTTGAAACCATTCTGAAATCATCGCTAGTGATATCACTAGCGATATATATTAATAATTCTAATTATTTTATTCGAAGCCGATCTTGTAGAATACATATTTAACCGAACTTTAGAGCTTAGTTGACTGTAAATGGTTGATTCTATTGAATATGACTTGCTTATTGTTGGATCTGGACTTGCTGGTCTAAGAGCTGCAATTGCTGCAGCAAAAAAAAGCTCAAAGATTAAGATCGCAGTAATTTCTAAAGTTCAAGTCATGCGTTCGCACTCTGTTTCCGCAGAAGGTGGTACAGCAGCTGTTCTATTTGAAGACGAAGGCGATACAATCGAGTCACATATATACGACACAATAAAAGGTAGTGACTTTTTAGCTGACCAAGATGTGGCAGAAAGACTTTGTCGCGAAATACCTCATGAAATCTATCAGCTCGAACATTGGGGAATGCCTTGGTCAAGAAGAGAAGATGGACGACTTGGACAACGAAACTTTGGAGGTTATAGCTATCCTCGAGCAACATATGCCTCAGACAAAGTAGGATTTTTTGAAATGCAAACACTATATGATACCTGTCAAAAGTTTGATAATATTGAATTTCTAAATGAATGGTTTGCTACGTCAATTATTCATGATGGACAACGATTTTTGGGTATTACCGCAATTGAACTTTCTAGTGGAACATTCTATACTATCAAAGCAAAGGCTTTGATAATAGCTGCAGGAGGTGCTGGAAGAATTTACAGCTTTGCAACTTATGCTCTTTCCTCAACTCCTGATGGGATAGATATGGCATATCGAGCAGGTATGGCTCTTAAGGATATGGAGTTTGTACAATTTCATCCAACTGGAATCTTGCCCTCTGGAATTTTAATTACAGAAGGAGCTCGTGGTGAAGGCGGTTATCTTCTCAATAATACTGGGGAGAGATTTATGAAAAAATATGCCGCAGGTAAAATGGAGCTGGCCCCTCGTGATATTGTTTCTAGAGCAATGATGACTGAGATTAATGAAGGTCGTGGTTTTGATAACGAAACTGGTGTAAAGTGTATGAAATTAGATCTGAGACATTTAGGTGATTCTCTTATCAAAGAAAAATTAGGCGCGATTAGAGAGATTTCAATCAAGTTTTCGGGTATTGATCCTGCCCAAGAACCCTTGGATGTGAGGCCAGTAGCACATTATATGATGGGCGGAATTCATACCAATATCGATGGTGCTACAGAACTTGAGGGAGTCTGGGCTTCAGGCGAAGCTGCCTGTAATAGTGTACATGGAGCAAATAGACTTGGGGCAAACTCTACCTCTGAATGCATTGTATGGGGAAGAATTACAGGCGAGCTTGCAGTAGATTATATCTTAAACAAGCAGCATATGACACCTTTTCCATATTATCTCGTTGAAGCAGAAGAAAAGAGAATCTATGATGGAATATTTCGAGGAAATGGCGATGTAAATCCTTACGAAGTTAGACAAGAATTGACAGATACATTAAACGATAAAGCCTATGTCTACAGAAATGAATCTGATATGGTGGCTGGATTAAAGAAAGTACGAGAATTAAAAAGCAAAACTTGGAAACATGTTGATGATCATGCTAAGGAATACAACACAAACTTTACAAATGTAATGGAGCTCGATTCTATGTTTAGGGTTGCCGAAGTTGTCCTTCTTGGTGCCATCCATAGAAAAGAATCTCGAGGTAGTCATGCAAGAACCGATTATCCAAAAAGAGATGATACTAATTTCTTACATCACACCCTTGCTTATTATGATCCTAAGGAACCAATTATGAAAAAACATCCGGTTACAATTACAAATTACAAACCAGTGGAGAGGAAATACTAGATGGCCAAAATTGATGAAAACAAAGAAGGCATTAAAGGAATGGTAAATCCCACCAGATATGGAATTGAAAGATTTGCTTATTTGTTAATGAGATTAACTGGACTGGGGCTACTTGCATATTTTGTAGCACACATTTACGAAACAAGCAACATCTTACGAGGAAAAGTAGGATGGCAAGAATTTTTAGCAATTACACAAACCCCAGAGGGTCACATTATTCTAGCAATTGTAATTGGAATGAGTGTTTTTCATACTGTTAATGGTATACGCGTAATGCTTGGCCATGGAGGTATTGGAGTTGGAAAACCAGCAAGACCAGACTATCCATACGCTCCACAATCTCAAAATGCTAGGCACAAAATTGCAATTTACTCTTCAATTGTTCTTGCAGCGCTTGCAATGATGTATGGTCTTGCAGTAATGTTTGGTGAATAAAATGAGAGAAAGCGTAATTATGAAAATTCATTATGGAACTGCTCTAGCTTCGGTGGCACTAGTAGCTGTCCATATTTTGTTTAGACTTACTCAAGGGTTTGCAGAATCCCTCCAATACGAAAGTGTAATTGCAAACTATGAATTCTTACCATATGCTGGAATGTTAGAAATAATCTTGATTTTACTTTCAATTCATGGCTTTAATGGTCTAAGAGTAATTCTTCTGGAATTAAAACAAGGACCTACTTTTGAAAAATCTGTGACTTATGGCTGTATAGCTGCAATGGCGTTAATTATCCTATATGGTTCAAGAACAATATTTATGACAAGTATGGGAATGGTCTAAGATGACATCTGAAGGTTTACAAATCTCTAAAGAAGAATCCGGAATAATTGTTTCACCAACAAAAACTATTACACTTCGAATATCTCGCTATAATCCCAAAATAAATAACGAATCAAAATTTGATGAATTTAAAATTCCATATCAAAGGTGGACTACAGTTTTAGATGCCATATTAGAGGTGAAAAAACATTTGGATCATTCCATTGCTGTACGTTATTCATGTAGACAAGCTTCATGTGGTTCTTGTGGAATGAAAATTAATGGTAGACCTGCATTGGCATGCTTTACCAAAATAAGTGAGCTAAACTCTGACGTGATTACGATTGAACCAATGAACAACTTTCCAATAATTCGGGATTTAGCTGTAGGTTTTGAACGAATGTTTTCAACTCACAAGAAAATAAAACCATACATTATCAATGAAGAATCAGAAATAAATCCTGGAACTAAAGAATTCTTACAAACTCCAGAAGATGTAGAAAAATACATCCAGTTTTCAAGCTGCATAAAGTGTGGCTTGTGCAATTCAGCATGTCCTACTATGGCTACAGATTCCTCATTCGTTGGTCCACAAGCTTTAGCTCAGGCATATCGATATGTTGCCGATAATCGAGACAAAGGAAAAGACGACCGTCTTAAAATCATCGATGATTCACACGGAATATTTAGATGCCATTTTGCTGGTTCTTGTAGTCAAGTATGCCCAAAAGGAGTTGATCCTGCAATGGGGATTCAATTACTTCGAGGATATCTACTAGGTTTTCGAGACTAGCTGCTAGGTTTTTTTGGATTTGGGCTATTATTTACCTGATTGTTAATTTGCTCTGCCATAAAGTGGTTTGAGACATTTACTTTTACATCATCTATACCATCGATTTTCAAAAGATTATCGTGAACGTCTTGGCATATCTTAAAACCAAATACGGCAGGGCAGAAAGGACTTGTAAGATGTAAATCAACTTTAACATGTGAATTATTGATATCGACTTCATCAACTAATTCAAGGTCAGTAATTGTTGTGTTAATTTCGGGATCTACGATTTTTGATAACTCATCAAAAATTTTTACTCGCAGCTGTTTAACGTCTTGAGCCATGAGCATAAAAAAACGTCTATGCTATATATAACCATTCTAAATCCTATGATGATGTATCGTTCACGAATGGGTAAAAACTTAGATGAAATCACTCTAAGTTATGTCTCATCAATTTCTGATGATGCTGAAATTATTTTCTATGATATAGTTGGTAGCCAAGCGCATAGCATAATGCTTTACGAAAATAAAATAATAACAAAAACCGAAGTAAGTAAAATTCTTCACGCACTTGAAAAATTAAAAAAAGAAAAATTTGAAAAAAAATCCGATTTTGAAGACATTCACGAACTTATTGAATCCCTTGTGATCAAAAGTGCAGGACTTGTAAGTGGAGGAAAGATGCATACTGCCCGTTCACGAAATGATCAGGTCTCACTTGATATTCGCATGAAAATTCGTGATGACATCAATACCTTATGTCAATGTTTACTTGATACAATTGAAGCACTTGTTTCATTGGCACAAGCACATCAAAAAACTGTAATGCCGCTTTATACTCATTTACAACCGGCCCAAGTAGGTGTCTTTTCTCACTATCTCTTAGCTTACGCTGATGCTCTATTTAGGGACGTAGACCGACTTTACGTTACTTATGGAAGGGTCAATGAAAATCCACTAGGAGCAGGCCCAATTGGAGGAACTAGCATTCCTATTGACAGGCAAAGCACTGCAAAGATGCTTGGTTTTCATGGAATAGTTGAAAACTCCATAGATGCAACTAGCACAAGGGATTTTGTTGCCGAATATGTTGCAGCAGTGGCAATTCTTATGACAAACCTGAGTAGGATTTCTGAAGATTTTGCCATATGGTCCACATCAGAATTCTCATTCATTGAGCTTTCAGATGAGTTTACATCTCCTTCAAGCGTAATGCCACAAAAGAAAAATCCAGATATTCTGGAGCTTACTAGGGGTAAGACAGCTCAAGTAATTGGGCATCTTACCTCAATTCTATCTACAATAAAGGGCCTGCCATCAGGATATAATCGAGATTTGCAACAAATCAAATCGTCCATTTGGTCAACATCAAAAATTTCCATTAGTGCCCTATTAGTCATAAAACTAATGCTCATGACAATTACCATCAATAAAGAAAAAATGAAAAAATCTACAGAAAGCAGCTATCTAATTGCATTAGATTTGGCAGAAAAACTAGTTCAAAAAGGAATTCCATTTAGAACCGCTCACAAGGTTATAGGACAACTAGTTCAAATTGCAAGCATTTCAAAAAAACCATTATCAAAAATTACTCCTTCAGAGGTAAAAACATCAGTTAAAGGAACTAACGTTGATTCTAAATTTCTATTAAAATTAATCAATTCCACAACAATAGATTCATCTCTTAGGGATAGGACTTCTCAGGGATCTTCAGGAATTTTAGAACAAAAAAGAATGATTGTAGATCGTATGAAAAAGATAAAGATGTACAGGGAAGGCACAACCAAACGAGAAAACCAAGTAAAGACTACATTTGAAAATCTTTCAAAAAAAGTCAAACTTCTGATAAAATAAAGCGGGTCTGGTGGGATTTGGACCCACGACAACCGGATTAAAAGTCCGGTGCGCTACCTGGCTGCGCCACAGACCCCTTGCCAACTTGCCGAGGCGTATAATTTAGTCTTTTACAGCACATTTTGTTTTGAAGGAAAGTTTTAAACTGGTAGATTCATTTTGATTAATTGCGCCCTTGTAGTATAGCCCGGTCTAGAATTCGGCCCTGTCACGGCTGAGACGCGTGTTCAAATCCCGCCAAGGGCGCCATCATATTTTTATCTCTGAGAAAACGTCATCTAGGATTTTTTTATTAGCTGCTGCAATAAATGACAATCTTGTCTTATAGCTAAGATCTGCATCTAATGGTTCTAATTTTGCATCTAAAACTAAACCGCCAGCTTCTTTTATCAACAAATAACCTGCTGCAATATCTTGTACTCTAATTTTTTCTCTAATATCGATAAAAATATCAATTAATCCTCGCGCAAATAGGGCCATTTCAAGTGCGTTTGCACCAAAATGCCTAGTGTGATTATGACTTTTCAAAACAGGATGTAATTTTTTTACTTGTTCTGCAGTAGCTCCTGAAAGATTAATTCCAACGATTCTATAAATGGGTTCATTTTCTTGTACGTGAATTTTTTTCTCATTTAAAAACGAGCCTTTCCCCTTTGATGCCCAATACATATCTCCAGAAGAAAGATCAGTTACAACCCCGTCAGTAATGGAGCTAATTTTATCCTTAGTGGCAAATGCTAAAGAACAGCAAAAAAAAGGAACCCCTCTTACAGCATTTGCAGAACCATCAATTGCATCCATGATTACAAATCCTTTGGGCTTACTTGATAATTCAACACGTCCACATTCCTCCCCAAGAACTACACATTCAAAGGAAATTTCCTTAAGATAATCCAAAACAGTTTTTTCTGCAACTATATCTATATTTCTTGAAATATCTCCACCTGCACCTCTCCCATAATCTCCTGCAGCTGCACTTGTACCTGCTAAACCTTTGACATTTTCGAATACTCGTTTTGAGGCTTCTTTGAGGATTTCAATAACTTCCATATTCCATTTCAATTTTTTTCGTAATTTAAGTGAAAGAATAAAAAATTACTTGAAAGCATAAATAACTAGGCTGGAGTTGAGCGTGTGTGAGTGGCAAGGATCAATCTGTTGTTAGCAAAGAAGCGTTAATGTCTACTAAATCGGGAAAACAAATCATTAAACAAGGATTGTTTAAATCACAAGGTTTCAAGCTTTTTAATAAATACAAAGAAGAAGCTGAAAATGAATTTCCAAATTTTGCAGAACGGTTTACCGACGATTTACTAAGAGAAATTAAAACAGATTCTTCACCAAATACTACGCAACAAAAATTTGCAGAAGAAGTAGGTTCTACAGAAATCATTTTGCAAGAATCCCAAATTGATGGAATTAAATCTAAACTTGAGGATCGCGAGGTACTCAAAGATCGTGTTTTACGAATACTAAACTCAAATTTTGTAAAAATGACCTTCCCTGTTTTTAATGCACTTTATGATGCAGCTGCAGAATTTTCAGGAACTAATGATCCTCAAATGCGTCAAAACATGGTGGATGGTCATATCATCGCAATTGATCTAAGTGAGCCTATGGATAGAATTGTAGACAAAGATGAAGACTTGGACTATCTTGATGACTATAAGTTGATGAACCCTTACATTTTGAAACTTGCTAGAGATAAGATTTCAAAAGGAGGTGAAGATGTTCTAAAAGAATTTGAAGATGGTTTCAAGGATGCAAGATTAGGTCAGTATATTGACACTAAACTAAAAACAAAACCTCTTACTATCACAGAAGAAGAAATGAATCAATGTTATAAAAAATACCGAGCAGTTATGGGAACTGCTGGAAGGAATATGGCGCTTGCAAAAAGACCTCTTGGAGAAATTTTCTATCTAGGAATGGCCAGAGCAGCTGAATGTGTAGGATGTGGAAACGAAATAGAGGACACTATCAAAAATAAATTTGTCAAAATTCCTTCATGGCCTCTTTATTATTCTCTTCTTGCAAATGATGTAAAAAAAGGATTTGAGTTAACAATGGAAAAAAGTAATCTATATCTTAGTGATGCACGTCTGGCACTTGAACTTCTACCAAATAAATTTTCACACAAAGAATTTTTGGAATTTCTCTTTCTTACTGTTGAGCATTATAATCAATTTTGGTATAATCGTTTACAGAAGGCAAATATTTGGTCCACTCTTTATGAGAATCTTCCAAAGTGATGTATCTTGATGTGGTCAGAAAAACATAGACCTCAAAGCATAATTGATATGATGGGAAATGAGGATGCACGCGCCTCATTTGTGGAATGGTTTGGAAAATGGAAAAAAGGTACTAAACCATTATTACTTGTCGGACCACCTGGAATAGGAAAAACTACACTTGCAAATCTTGCTGCAAAGCAGTTTGGTTATGATATGATTAGTCTTAACGCAAGTGACGTTAGAAATAAAAATCGTATTGAAGAAATTCTTAGTCCAATTCTTGGTAATGCCAGCATACTTGGAAGTCCAATGATTTTTGTAGATGAGGTAGACGGAATTTATGGAAGATCAGATTACGGAGGAGCTGAGGCCCTTATTAAAATTCTAAAAGAGCCTACAGTTCCAATAATTTTAGCTGCAAACTCTGATCTTTCTACTAAAATGAAAAGTATCAAAAAAGTAGTTAAGACAATTCATCTACGTCCTTTACCTCCTAGACTAGTACAATTGTTTCTAAAAAAAATTCTAAAAAAAGAAAATGCAAAACTCAGCCCAGGCTCTTTAATTAAAATCATCAGTGAATCTAGAGGTGATCTAAGATCAATGATAAACTCAGCACAAGCTATTGTAACAGGATTTGAGCCTGCCACTGGAAAAGTCTTTTGAAAGTTTGGATGTTGAATCTGGCGTCAATGCATTTTTCAAGGCAAATTCAATTGATGAAGCTCGAAGCGTCCTTTATTCACTTCGTATTGACCCTCGTGAAAAAATTAACGCTTTTTATTCAAGTGTTATTACAAGCAGCATTTCAAAAAGTGAGCTGGATAAGATGTTACAAGTCCTCTCTCAAGCAGATATGTTGTTTGGTAAGATTATGAGAACGCAACAATGGAGGTTGTTACGATATCTTGATGAAATCTTGATTGGGTTGTATCAGAAAGATTCCTCAGTGAGATATTCACAATATAATTTATCATGGCCTCTTCTCAATCGACTTCGTTGGGATGGTAAAAGTATCAAGGAATTGGCTACAATTCTTGCTAAAAACATGCATATATCAAGAAGTACTTTTGGTACTCTTTATTTTCCCTACATGCTATTTTGTATAAAGAATAAAAAAATGAATTTGGACTTGAAAGAAAACTTCAGCGATATTATAGAAAAGGAGATAGAAAAGTTAGCATGAGCTGGCGTAAAATCTCAATGAAATTTCCAGGAACATGCATTGTATGCAACAAGAAAATTGAAGCCAATGAGATTGGACTTTGGGCTCAAGGATTAGGAGTTAAACATGAAAAATGTGCTGAGATAAAAGAACTCAAATGTATTGTTTGTGGGGCATCCGCTGGATGTTCCCAATGTGAATATAATGAAGATTGTAATCTTGAGGAAGTTTCTCAATTATGTATCTGTAAAAAATGTAATGAGACTGAAGATCCTTTTGCTTCTTATCAGATTTCTGTAAAAAAGAAATTTCCTCTCTTAAATCTTAAAATTGAAACTTAAGGCCAAAAACGGTAGTCTTTGACGACAGTTTCAATTGTAAATCATTTCTTTTTTTAGTATTTAGATCATACTGATCATTTCTACGTGAATGTTATATGCAAATTTTGTATATTTAGATCATGAGTGCATTAGGATGGAAATGTTACAGATGTGATTTAACATTTAAACAAGAATCCCATGCTCTCATACACAAAGATATCACAAATCATCCTGCACGAGAAATAGAAAGAACAGTATAATATTTTCAAAAAATAACTAATATTCTAGATCGCAATCATTCCCAAAAAATATGCTAAAACCTTAAAATTTAACATGATTTAGGTAATGATAATGTCTGAGGGTAGTGTTGGAGACGAACCGAAAAAGAAACGTGGAAGACCAAAGGGTACTAAGAGTAAACCAAAGGCAGAAACTCAAACAATAGAAACTCCTAAAGAAAAATCAAAAGTTGAAGCATCAGAAAGNGTATTAACTGCAGCAGAAGTAGCAGCTATTGCAGAAGCTCAAGNAAAAGCAGCAGCTNCTAGATTAGCAGCAGCAAGGTTAGCAGCAGAAGNNGAAGCAGAAAAAGAATATGAAGCAGCAGCTGCACAAGTAGTAGTTGNAGATCCAGGTAATTCGTTTACTCATAACCGTGGAGCAGAACAAATTTTTAGAAGAGAGATGGGAGAACCAGAATTTTGGCTAGATAAACTTGGCCGAGCTCCCAAAAGAACCATACTTTCACAAGATGAAGAACAAGAAATTTCAAGATTAGTAGAGATTCCAACAGATCAAATTCCGCCATACAAGCCAGAACATATACTCAGTCCAGAATATGATGGAACTTCAAACTACGAAATTGGAATTAAAACTCAGAAAGAAGAAACACAACAAAGACTTGTACGCTTACGAAGTGATCCAAATGCAAGTGCTCAAGAAATTAATCAAGCAGAAGAAGATCTAAAAACTCTTGATTATCTATATGAGAATTATAATATAGGAATGAATGTTTTTCGTACAGCAAAAGGTGGAAGAGCCAAACTTCGGGAATGAATAGTGATACGAATGGGTGA
>C687J26657_10000240_pt1 | contig 11647 bp, 8 predicted proteins | sample RifCSP19_2_FD_26657 | JGI IMG/M metagenome (IMG submission 26657)
TGTTGTAACCTGCCACAAATCCGGCATCCGCCACGCCGTGGCGTCGCTGGGGACGGCGCTTACCCCGGACCACGTCCTGCTGCTGAAGCGCTTCGCGCCGCGGGCGGTGGTGGTCTATGACCCCGACGCGGCGGGCATGGCCGCCAGCGAACGGGGGCTNCACCTCTTCGAGGAGGCGGAACTGCCGGTGCGGGTGGCGGCGCTGCCCCAGGGGCGAGATCCCGACTCCTTCCTCCGCCAGGAAGGCCCGGAGAAATTCCGGACGATTCTGGCCACTGCCCTTTCCATGTTCGACTATCAGGTAGCCCAGGCCCTCTCCCGCCACGACCCCCGCACCTTAGAAGGAAAGATCGCGTTCGTCGACGAATTGCTCCCTGTTCTAGGGTCGGTGGCAAACCCGGTCCGCCAGTCCGAATACCTGCGGGCCCTCGCGGAGCGGTTCAAAGTTTCCGAGGATGCGCTGCGCCAGCGCCTCGTCGCTCTCAGACGGTCGGGCCGGGGCGCGGCGAAGCCGCCAGAGCCGTCGGCCGTCCAGGGCACCAAACGGTTCCGGGCGGAGCGGCTGCTTGTGCACATGATGGTGCAGGCGCCGGAGGCCCGGAAGGTCGTTCGCCGAGACCTCTCGGTCGAGGATTTTCTCGATCCCCTTCACCGCAATCTGGCGCAGGTTTTGCTGGACGCGGATGCGCCGGCGGAGGCGCTGAAGGATCGCCTGGCCGACCAGGAGAGCGTGGCCTTGCTGACGCGGCTGCTCTTCGAGCCGCTCGGGGTCGCGGAGAAGGACGAGGAGAAGGTCTTGCTCGGCAACATCACCACCCTCCGCCGGGTGGAGGTGGAGGAGAGACTCCGCGAACTGCGGCGGCGGCTGGCCGAGGCGGAGGCGGTGGGGAACGAGGAAGAGGTCGCGAACCTGCAGCGGGCGATTTGGGCGCTGCGTAGCCAGGAGCCGCGACCACAGGAGGCGCCGCGCTAAGCGCGGCCCGAGGAGCATGGCGAAGAAGAAGGCCCAGGTGCCGGCGACGACAACTGAGGAAGGGGTGGCGGCGGACAAGGGGCCGCTCACGGCCGAACTGCGCGGCCTGATCGAACTCGGCCGCAAGCGGGGCTACCTCACCCAGGACGAGATCCTGGAGCAGTTCCCCGAGGCGGAGCAGAACGTCGACGAGATCGACCGCATCTACAGCATTCTCTCCGGCCAGGGCATCGAGATCGTCGAAGAGGCCAAGGAGGCGGAGGAGAAGCCCAAGGAGGAGGAAGAGGAGGAGGCCGGCGTGGACGGGATCTCCATCGACGATCCCGTCCGCATGTACCTCAAGGAGATCGGCAAGGTCGCCCTGCTTACGCCGGAGCAGGAGGTCGACCTGGCCCAGCGGATGGAGAAGGGCGATGAGGAGGCCAAGCGCCGGCTCATCGAGGCCAACCTCCGCCTGGTCGTCAGTATCGCCAAGAAGTACGTGGGCCGGGGCATGCTCTTCCTCGACCTGATCCAGGAGGGCAACCTTGGGTTGATCCGCGCCGTGGAGAAGTTTGACTGGCGCAAGGGCTACAAGTTCAGCACCTACGCCACCTGGTGGATCCGGCAGGCCATCACCCGGGCGCTGGCCGACCAGGCGCGCACGATCCGCATCCCCGTGCACATGGTGGAGACGATCAACAAGCTCGTGCGCATCTCCCGCCAGTTGCTGCAGGAACTGGGGCGGGAGCCCGCGCCGGAGGAGATCGGGGAGGTCATGGCTCTGCCGGCAGAGCGGGTGCGCGAGATCATGAAGATCGCCCAGGAACCGATCTCCCTGGAGACGCCGATCGGCGAGGAAGAGGACAGCCACCTCGGGGACTTCATCGAGGACCACGACGCCCTCGCCCCGGCGGAGGCCGCCTCCTTCACCATGCTGAAGGAACAACTGGAGGGCGTGCTGGAGACCCTCACGCCACGGGAGCGCAAGGTGCTGAAGCTGCGCTTCGGCCTGGACGACGGCCGGCCCCGCACGCTGGAGGAGGTCGGCCGGGAGTTCGGCGTCACCCGTGAGCGCATCCGCCAGATCGAGGCCAAGGCGCTGCGGAAGTTACGCCACCCCAGCCGTTCGAAGCGGCTGAAGGACTTCATCGAGTAGATCCAGCCGGCGAGGTGGGGAGGAACTGAAAGGGAGGGGGAGCCCCTCCCTTTCTTCGTTCTTTCGGCCCGCGACGTTACGGGCCGACCGTGAGCTTTGTCGTATAGATGCTCTGGTTTCTGTTGCCGACGCTGTTGGTCGCGCCGGGGCCTGGGATCAGGTCGCACTGCCCAGCGGGCACGTCGCGGTTGTCGGTCCAGACGACGTGCACGATGTGGTTCGCCCCGTCCCAGCGGGCGTCCAGTTCGATGTAGTCGCCGTGGAAGGCGACACTGCCACTACCAAACATCTGGCAGTTTCCCTCATGAGACACGCCGGTGACCCTCGTCTCGGCATCAAATGCGGGCCAGGTGAACCCGTTGCAGTTGGTGCAGCGGTAGTAGACGTCGAGGGCCTCGTTGCCGGCCGTCACGCTGTTCCGGAAGTCGTACCAGGCCGCGTGCAGGGCGCCCTGAGAAACCTCGATCGTCGGCCAGATCTGATGTCGTGACCCGGGATCTGTGTTCACCTGCACGGGTGCTCCCCAGGTCGCGCCGCCGTCTGTCGAGCGGGCGGCATAGATGTCGTAGTCGCCGGCGAAACTCTGGTAGGCGACGTAGACGATATTGGGGTTCCCATTGTCCGTGGCGATGAACGCGAAGGTGGGCGTGCGGAAGGCCACGCCCGGCGCCTGCGGCGCGGAGATCGTCGCCACAGACACGGGGTTCGTCCAGTGGGCCCCACAGTCGGTGGACTTGACCACCTGGATCGACGCTACATCAGAGTTCGAGGTGAAGGTGCGGTAGGCGACGTAGATAGTGCCGTTGGGCGCGACGGCAATGTCCGAACCTTGCGTGCGCACGGTCCCGGCCCGGCCGCCCGTGGAAATGATCCGCGGCGACGAGAATCTCGCCCCGCCGTTGGTGGATCGGCTGAAGACAATGGGGAACGACCCGCCAACTCCGTGGAAGCTGGTGAAGCTCACGTAGACTGAGCCGGCACATGTGCTTGCCGCCGCCGAGTTCATGTCGATCTCCATCCATTCCTTGTCCACGAAAGTCCCGGCGAAACCGAAAGGCTGGTTGGGGACGGCGAAGCCGACCGCACCACGGTCAACAATGGTCGTACCGGCATAGGTGAAATGGGGCGGTGACCCTGCCGTAGTGGTGGTGCTCGCCGTGGCCGGTGTGGTGGGTGTGAAGTTGTACTTGGCGACGTAGACGACGTTGTCGACCGGCCGGTCCGGCTGGTCGAAGTTGCGGTTGAAGGCGATGCCCGCAATGTAGAGGTTGCCGGCCGCGTCAAACCGGACGACCGGGTCGCCCGACCCGTCGAGGTTCTTCAGCGGCGAGTTGAGCCCGTTGGAGGAGGTGTCGGTTGGAAACCCGGGGATCATCGTGTTGTAGCCGTTGGGGAATGGCGCGGCGCCGAACCAGGTCGTCCCACCATCGAAGGAGAGGTAGACGGGCATCCAGGCATCGGCGAAGTGTGGAACCATGCGGTAGTCGTTGGAGGCCGCGGCGATGATGTCGCCCGCGTTGTTGGTCACCGGTGAGGTGGCCGGACTGATGGCAACGGTCGGCTCGTTGGACTGGCGATTCTGGGCATCCTTGCTCGGCGTGACGTTGGCCAGGCCGCCGTCGACGTTGTTGTTGTCATCCGTGACCTTCACGTTCGGCCCAACCCCGGCGTGACCGGCAAAGATGCTGGGTGCTGTGATGAGGCTTACTGCGGCGACCATCATTAGCAGGATTTGGACGTGCCGACGAACGCGGGAAGACATACAGCTTTCACCCCCATCGGATCTGAAACGAACGTGCCCTCTTATCGCCTCCGGCGATGAGTAGCGGCGAAACGGAGACACTCGATGCCTTCGGCCTGTGATGATTACCCTGCAATTCGGGAAGGCGCGGGGCCGCTCCTCCGTCCGGCGGATGCGAATTCCTTGCGCCCAGGGCCGTGCGCGTCGAGTTCAGGAGGTTCGACGCAGGTTTGAGGCTGTTTTCAGCCGTGCAGCCTACGATCCCGCCAATTCCTCGCGGCCCCGCCGGTGGAGTCGTGCTTAGGGTCCGATGGTCGCATAGAAGATGTGCGGTCCTCCGAATTCCCACGGAGTTCTGGGTACTACCACGGACGTAAGGAACTTCCTGTGGGGACTGCTCGTTCGATAAGATAGGAAGAGTAGAGGAGTGAGGATGCGGAAGACGGTCCTGGTGTTCACTGTCCTTTGGGTGCTGGCCGGTGCGTCGGTCCTGCCCGCCGCAGCAGGCGCGAACGGACTCAATGTCCCTTTCGTGACAGTGGTGGCGGGACGGACGTCGGGCATCCGCCAGCCGCTCCAGGCGGTCATTCACGACCGGGACGCCTGGCTGGCTCTTTGGCGCCGGCATGCCGGCGCCGCCGCCGTGGCTCCGCCCGTTGACTTTGCTCGGGAGATGGTTGTCGCCGTGTTCGGCGGATCGGGCGCCGGCGCGCGCAGCGTGACGATCACACGGATTGCCCGCGGCCCCGAGCGACTGACGGTGTGGTATGTGACGGCGGAGCGGTCGCCGCTGCCGGATGAGGGCGGGCAGACTCCCCCGGCGCCGTTCCACATCGTGCGACTGGCGCGGTCGTCCCTGCCCGTTTCCTTCAAGCAGACGAAGACCTTCCCTGTAGTCCCCCAGCCCTAGCCTCGCCGAGAATACTGGGGCCTCAGGTGCGTCCGCACCTGAGGCCCCAGCGTGCACTCCGTCTGGCCTACCGCGCCGTCAGATTAGTGCGGGCGTAATAGAGGTCCTCTTCGACCGTCCCGCCTCGACCGCGGGTGTCCGCCCAGACGATGTGGGCGATGTTGCCGGAGTCCACGGCCACCCACATGTAGTCTCCCAGGAACCCGGCCTGGAGCGGGTTGTTCGCCACGACCAGGTTGGGCATGGAGGCCGTCGTGATGCGGAAGTAGGTGAGCGTCCCGTTGGGTACGCGCTTCACCAGTGTGATGTCACTGCAGCCGGTCGTCTCGCAGCTGCCGTACTTCCGGTCGTAGTAGGCGATGAAGAGCGTTCCGTTGGGCCCGACCGCGCTCCACGACTGCCACTGCACGGTGTTGTTGTCGTTCCCGGCGGCGTTGCTGATGTTGATCGGAGCGCCCCAGGTGGCGCCGCCGTTGCTGGAGATGGACAGGAACACGTCAGTGTCGCAGGGAGGCGTCGCAGTCGAGAAGTCGCCGGTGCAGTTGGCCGCGAGGTTCCGTGTGTCCCACCAGACCACGAACAGCCGCGACAAGTTGGTCGGATCGGCGCTGATGGACATCCCCGTAAACTCGGGTGCGCGGTAGCCGTTCGGCGGCAGACACTGCCGGCCGACGGGGCAGCCGGCCGCGTTAGCGCCGGTCGCCGTCGGGTGGGTCCCGATCAGGTCTCCGACCTTGGTTGGCGGCGTCCAGTTCGCCGAGTTGGTGCAGTCCGCCGCGACCGGGCACTTGGTGAATAGGACCTGGTTGATCCCCAGCAAAGGAGTGTTTCCGTTGCCGAAGACGACGTAGACTGTCCCGTCGGGTCCGACGATTGGGTGGGAGCCCTGGTCCTGGTCGCAGGCGTTGGGGTTGGCCGACCCGCTGAAGACGGTACAGATCGCGGCGTTCGCGCCACTGATCGCGATGCCGGCCGACCAGGTGGCCCCGCCGTCGGTCGACTGGGAGAAGTAGATGGGGCTGTGTCCGCCGACACCCGCTCCGGTGGCAAAGTTGAACCGTGTCCACGTCGCGTAGACCCGGTTCGCCTTCGGGCTGCCGGGGGTGCTGTCCGCGACGATGAACTCCTTGTCGTGGAAGACGTCGGGGTTGTTGTCATTGGCCACGACGCCGGGGGGGTTGGTGCGGTATGTCTGGAACGAGAGCGCCGAGTTCGGTGTGTGATAGAAGGCGCCGCCGATGCCGGCGTTGGACTTGACGACCAGGAAGGCGCTCGCCGCCGCGGCGACGTCGAAAAAGACGCCCCCGACGTAAGCGTTCCCCAACGCGTCAAATGTTGCCGTGGGGTCACTGCAGGCATCCGCCGTGTGGCCGTCGAGCATTAGGAACTGCCAGAACGGCGGGACCATGTCCCCCCACTTCTTCCCCCGGTCGAAGGACCAGGCGTAGCCGCAGTGGTTGAATCCGATCCGGCTGTCATTCCCCCCGACGATCAGATTGCGTGAGTCGGTAGGGTTGATGGCGATGACCTCCTCGGCCTGCCGCCGGAGCGAGCAGTCCTGGTTCACGCGAACGTTGAGGAACGTGCCGCTGGCCCCGACGAAGGTGTTCTGGCAACCTTCGGTGACCGGCCTGCTGACGGACGTGATGAGCGAAGAGGTGCTCACACCGGCCGGGAGCCGTCCGCTGATTTCCAGGTACGTCTGGAGGACCCCGCCGGAGACGGCCTGGCGCTTGGCCACCGGCGCCTGCTGCCCCAGGGCGACGCGGGCATTGTATTCCAGGACGCGGTTTGGCGTGGGCCGCGACTGCTGTGACGCGACCTGGCCGTTGACGATAACCATTGCGCCGAGGATGAGAATCAGCAATACTGCCACGCTGATGCGTGGTCGTGACATCAGTACCCCCCCTTCCTGCAAGTGGCCCTGCCCACCCGATCTGCGGCCCATCCCACCTCCTTGCCCGGTTGGCTCCTGCCCCCTCGGTCAGGGGGCCGGCGCGCCAGGGTAGGGATTGTCGTACCAACGCAGGATGTACTGGAATGGCGACGGACGGATGATCGATTTCTCGCTCCCCAGACCCTCGGTCGGGTCCAGGAAGATGCCGCTCGACCGGCTGATTCGGACATACCGGGCGAACAGGCCGCCGTGGAAGGCGGCGGCCCGGTCGATCACGACGTTGACGTTCGGGGCGAACACGACCCCCGCGACCCTGTTGGCGCCGTTCCAGCGGATCGAAGCGGTGCTGGTGCCGAAGAAGTTGGGATCCCGGCCGCTCATCAGCACGTGGACACGGTCCGCCGGCGTGACGAGATGTCCGTCGAAGTCGATCGCCCCGAAGACGGCGCCTTCGCCGAGTGTGAATGTGCCGCTGACGTGGAAGTACACGGTCCCCGGGCCGGTGATCACGAGCTGGGCCTCTCGTTCCAGGACGATGTCGGACAGGTGGATGTGCAATTGGGCCTGGGGCGCGCTGAGGGTCTCTATAGTCACCGCCCGGCCGTCTTCCACATGGAGCGAGCTCCAGGACATGGTCTGCTGGGCAGCCGTCTGCACGATGGGATCAGGCGCCGGCTTGCTGCCGGGCTGGGAGGGTGGCGCGAGGAAGTTGGGACAGACGACCTCCCGCAGCCTGGCCCGCACGGAGCCCTCGACCTGGCGGTCGCACCCCTCAGAGCACGCGACGTCCCCGGCGGCGGCGATGCGCCCCTCGACTGCGCCAGGGATCCGCCAGCGCAGGCTGTTATCGGGCTGACCGTCCGTATGCTCCCGGCTGGTGTTCTCGGGAATCTCACCCACGAGGAACCACGGGCCCTGGGGCGAGTCGCCGGCGGTCCGGTAGATCCGCCGGCGGACGATGGTCGGGCCGCCGACGGGAATGTTTGTCAGGGCGCCGTGCTGGTCCGTCAGGAGCAGGACCGGGGTGGGAGGGCTCCCGCCGGACTCCCTTCCCCGGCTGCCGACGAAGCTCACGCGCCAGGTATATAAGCCGGACAGCCCCGGTCGGCCTTCCGGCGCCACGGCCTCGGCCAATGGGGCCAGCGAGGGCGCGGCGGGGACGCGTCCCGCTACGGTGGGGGGTTGCTTGGGTCCGTCCACCGTCACGTCCGCATTGCTGCCCACATCGCCGATGAGGGAGGTATCGGGACCCAACACCACGCGGTCGCGGCCACAGATCCCGAAGACGCCGATATCCCCCTGAGCAGGGACGTACCGCCGGACCGTCACCTCGATCTGCCGGCGGGCCCGGGCCGCCCGCGCGGGGATGAATCCTGTGGAGCGGATCAGGCGTAGGTCGCGCTCATCGACATCCGTTGTGCCTGGGTCGTCCAGACAGGCCGGGGGCTGGGAATCCCGCGGGTAGACACAGGCGACGGTGACGGAGAACGTTCCCAAGGGTCGTCCGTTGGCCCCCGGCAGCGCGATGTCTTCCGGTTCACCGGCGTACTCCTGATCGGTGGCCAGGGCTGCCCGTTCGACCAGTTGGGCCACGCCATAGTTCACGCCGGCCTCCGCGACGCTCAGGGACTGCATCGCCAGCTGCCCGGCCACCGCACCCTGCAGGTCGCTCATCACCAGGGACAGACCGCCGACGACGACGAGCTCGACAAAGAGAAAGACAACCAGGACCAGCGTGAGCACAAGGCCCGACTCGGGCCGCGCGAGCGTCCTCATGGGCCCCGGATCCCCACAGTTGTCGCGTAGGTTTGGGCTTCTTGCCTGCCGGAGGCCCCCGTCGCCCGGACGGTCAGGACGATGCGAATCAGCCGCACCCGCTCCGGATCGGTGGTGGCGGCACTGTCCGTGCTCAGGTAGGAGACCCGGAAGGCCGACACGATGGGTGGAGTAATGGCGACCCGCTCCCGCTGCAGGGAGAGGCGGTCCTGCTCCCGCGCACACTGATCCGGCGATTCCTGCTCCAGTGTTTCCTGCCAGAGGGTCTGGCCTTCCAGGTAGTAGACATAGGTGGAGCGGGGTGGGTTCTGGGTCTCGTCGAGAACGGCCCGGAATGCGAGTCGTTGGCTAAACCCGTTGCCGCTGCCGATGCGCAGCACCCCCTGCGGACAGGCGGCACGCGGGTCATAGTTCACCTGGCGCAGTCGATCGGCCAGGAATGCCAGCGCCAACCGTCCCTGCTCCTGATCGGCCACGCGGGCGTTCACGATTAGGCGTGCCTTGATCGCGCTGCCCACGAGGAGGTGGAGACTGGTGGTCACAATACTGGCGATCGCCAGCGCCGTCAGGACTTCGATCAGCGTCGTTCCGCGATCGCGCCGAACACGGGCGGGAACCGTCGTGGTCACGGGCAGGCTCCCGCCACCCGGAGGTCGGCGATATACGTGGTGGTAGTGAAGAACGAAGCAGCCGGTGGATCCGGGTCCGGCCAGTCTCGCTCGTGCAGGCTGACGCTGGCCACCAGGCTGGCCGGCCCCACGGACTCCAGCCGGACGAATCCGGCGGCGAACCCATCCGGCAAGGCCGGTTCCCCGGCCAGCAGCGCGGCGGGCGTGAGTTTGCGGATCCCAGGGGTCAGCCGCTGAAAGCACTGCGTGCGGAGAAACTCGATCTCCGCCTGCGCCCACGCCGTCGTCGCCCCGCGGTTCTGCGCCTGCCGCGCGTGCGTCAAACTGGAGATGAGACCGGCAAAGAGAAACGGCGTCACCAGCGCGACGATACTCATCGCCACGAGGACCTCGACGAGCGTGAACCCCCTGGCGCCCGCCCGCCGCCGGCAGCCGTCCTCAGCGCACATCGGAGGTGATTACTCCCGTCTTTGCACTGACGGACACACTGTACGCCGTGCCCGTGCGGGCACTACGCATCTGCAGACGTGCGCCCGTTGGCGACCCGCCCGTGGAGCCGAAGGCCAGGGCTGCTGCGGGTGGCAGAGAGAGCCACCCGATGTCGGCGAGGAAGCAGACGTGCTTGATGGGAGTCGCTCCCTGCAACAGCGTGTACGAGGCGGCCGCCGGGCCGGACGGGCATGACCTGTCGGCGCGGGAGAAGATCACGGTGACGGCAGAGCGCCGCGTGACGGCTTCCTGCCGGGCCACATGCAGATCGCTCACCAGCATCCGCACAGTCGTGCGCAGGCGCTGATTGCTATTCTGGTTCAGATAGGACGGCACGCCGATGCCCAAGAGAATGGCCAGGATCGCGAGGACGACCATCGTCTCGACCAGCGAGAACCCGGGCTGGCCACGCGTCGCTTGACCTTGCGAGTCACTAGCGCTCATCCCCGCACGCACGTCCAAGGTACAGGCCTCCCGGGATACTTCAGAAGCAAGCCTTTCGGGCCTCTTCAGATCGAAATGGCCGGACCTGAACCAGCGGGCACAAGAGGCACGGCGCGAAACCTCCAGGCAGCTACCCGCACGCGCCGTACGCATACACGTGCGTCCACCAGATGAACGACGAACATATCTTCGGTTAAGTGCAAGTTGGGATGCGCTGGCCACTGATTTCTCTGCGGTCCCTGCGGCTCCTGCCGCTCGGTAGCCGGGGCGCCCGAAATGTATCGGTCGACTGAACCTGGAGGCCGGCCTATCGCTCTGGCGGCACCTCCCGCCACTCAGCCACCCCGGTGAGCGGGGGTTGATCTGCCGGCAGCCGCACGCCGAGAGTCCCCCGCACGTGTGCCAGCCGCTTCGTTGACAGCCCTGGAGCCCTGTGACAGCATGGGAATGCACGTACGCTGCCGGCACGAATCCAGCGGAGTACCACCGATGGACTTCCACGTCAGCAATCTAGATCTCGTTGCCGCGGGACGGTCCCGCATCGGCTGGGCGGAGCGGGAGATGCCGGTGCTGCGCCGCATCCGCGATCGCTTCGCCGCCGAGCGCCCGCTCGCGGGGATGCGCATCGCCGCCTGCCTGCACGTCACCACCGAGACCGCCGCCCTGGTGCGCACCCTCGTGGCCGGGGGCGCCACCGTGCGGCTGTGTGCCAGCAACCCCCTCTCCACGCAAGACGACGTGGCCGCGGCCCTGGTGGAGGAGCAGGTCGGCGTCTTCGCCATCAAAGGCGAGGACCGCGACACCTACTACCGGCACATCCAGCAGGCGCTCGACCTCCGGCCGCACATCACGATGGACGACGGCGCTGACCTGGTGACGACAGTACACGAGCAGCGCCGCGACCTGCTGCCGGGTATCGCCGGAGGCACCGAGGAGACCACGACAGGCGTGATCCGCCTGCGGGCGATGGCCCGCGACGGCGTGCTGGGGTACCCGATTATCGCCGTCAACGATGCCCGCACAAAGCATCTCTTCGACAACCGCTACGGCACCGGCCAGTCCACCATCGACGGACTGCTGCGCGCCACCAACCTGCTGCTGGCGGGACGGGTCGTGGTAGTCTGCGGCTACGGCCTCTGCGGCCGCGGCGTGGCCATGCGCGCCCGAGGGATGGGGGCCCGTGTCATGATCACTGAGGTAGATCCGCTGCGGGCGCTGGAAGCGGTGATGGAAGGGTACCAGGTGAGGCCCCTGGCGCGGGCGGCAGAAGAGGGCGAGGTCTTCATCACCGTCACCGGCAACCGGGACGTCATCCGCCGCGAGCACCTGGAGCGGATGCGGGACGGCGCGATCCTGGCGAACAGCGGCCACTTCAACGTGGAGATCGACATCGCGTCGCTGGAGGAGATGGCGACGGCGAAGCAGCGCATCCGGGAATACGTGGACGAGTACCGGCTCGCCGACGGCCGCCGCCTCTACCTGCTGGCGGAGGGGCGCCTGCTCAACCTCGCCGCCGCCGAAGGGCACCCCGCCGCCGTGATGGACATGAGCTTTGCTAATCAGGCGCTCTCGGTCGAGGTTCTGGCGAAGGGCGACCCGAGGCTCAAACCCGATGTCTACCCGGTGCCGTCCGCGATCGATGCCGCGGTG
>C687J26657_10000243_pt1 | contig 11567 bp, 14 predicted proteins | sample RifCSP19_2_FD_26657 | JGI IMG/M metagenome (IMG submission 26657)
CGGGAAAGGTTTTTTCTCAACAAGGTCCACTTCGAAGGGAATCTCCGAGGCGTCTCGAATGCTTTCGGATAAGGTACGCNGTCCCGATGAGAACGAATCCCTCGGCGGATAGGCGGCGCCGCTCCGGGGCTGACGGTGTCGATTCGACGCGGGTGAATTCGGCTGTCGGGATTGCGGAAGATACCCGGACCGCGAAGGCTCTTCGTCGGACGTCTTGGCGTATCCCAGAGCCCTGTACCCTTTCATTCGCTTCTCGAACATTCGAGCCAACATCGGGACGTTCCGGTCCACGTAGTCGTAGATCCGCACTTCCCACTTGTCGGGACGCTGGCGGTGCAGACGTCCCGCATACTGAACGAGGGTCCCTTTCCAGGAGACGGGGAGAGCAAGGAACAGCGTGTCGAGGCGAGCGTCGTCGAATCCCTCGCCGATGTACCGCCCTGTGGCGAGCAGAAGCCGCTCCTCTCCATCTGGGATCGAGGCGAGATGCTCCATGGCCTTCTTCCGCTCCCTGACAGTCATTCCGCCTTTCAGGACAACCAGGTGGCGGGTGAATTTCCGGAACCGCTCCGCCAGATGATCGAGGTGGTCCTTCCGTTCCGTCAACAGAATCGGTGAGCGACCCTCTTCAAGAGATTTCAGGACGTCGTCGAAAATGAGCATGTTGCGGTCGTCGTCCGCGGCGAGGGCGGCGTAGATCTCCTGGATTCCTGCGTCGCCGAGCCCGCCGGCGTCGAAGTCCGTCTCCCGTAGAATCAGTCGTTGATCAAATGGCCGTTCCACGGTGCGTCGATGGCGGGAGTAGGCGAACCGGACCGGACCCAACTGCATGTGGATGATCGGCTGATGCCCGTCTCGGCGATACGGGGTGGCAGTAAGGCCCGTGACGTAGCGGGCTTTCACCTCTGANAGAACCCGCTCGAAGGAGACCGCCGGGAGATGATGGCACTCATCCACGATCACATGACCGTAACCTGCCACGAGGTCGCTGACCTCCCCCTTCCGCACCAGGCTTTGAATCATGGCGACGTCGAGTCGGCCATTGGGGGCGTTTTTCCCGCCCCCGATCCGGCCGATTTCTTTCGGCTCCACCCCCAGGAACGAGGAAAGCCGGGCGACCCACTGGTCGAGGATCGGTTTGCGGTGGACGAGCACCAGGGTGTTGCGCCCCCGCGCCGCCGTGATATACGCGCCGACCACGGTCTTCCCGGCGCCTGGCGGAGCCACGAAGACCCCATCGTCATGCGAAAGGAGCGCCTTCCCCGCTTCACCCTGCATTGCCGTGAGTCGTCCCTGGAACCGGAACTCGACCGGCTCCCCCTCGTTTCTCTTCTCCTCGGTTGACAAAGAGATGCCATTTACGGCAAGCAACTCAGCGAGGTCATCACGGCATCCCCGCGGCAGGGCGATATGTTCCGGATGGTCCTCGGCGCAGCAGATGACTCTCGGGGTAGTTGCTGTCGAAAGTCGCATTTTTTGCTTCTTGTAGAACTCGGGGTTCTGGAAAGCGGCCAGTTGTTTAATCCGGTTGATCAGGGAGGAGGGCAAGCCTGTCTTCCCTACGAAGAGCCGCTGCGAAAGAATGGCTCGGACCTCTGTAGGCAGGGGTCCCTCGATGGGGACAGCGGCTGGCTTCCGGGACGGGGGGCGGGTCCACGGCTTCGATTCATCCTCGTCTGCGGAAGATGCAAGCGGCACCCCGATGACCCGGTCCGTCCGAGTCGCCTCTTCCGCAATAGCGTGGACCGTCTCCGGGGAGAGCCGGGGGAGGGAGGCGAGGTATGCCCACTGGTCCGCGTACGCGTGGAAATCGTCGTTGACGAAGACGGCGTTCCCCTCTTGCCTCGGTTTGTGCTGCAGGGGCAGGGCGATGAGATTGCCGAATCCTCCGGAGGGCATCGTGTCCTGGTTGGGGAAGAGGCGATCGTAAGACGTCATTCTGAGCTGGTGGCGGTGCGACATCGTCTCCGTGATGAGGTGACAGCCCATCTGACGTGCCGTTGACGCGGGAACGGGACCCGAGAAGAAGAACCAGGCGTGGGCGCCCTTTCCCGAACGGGACCGCTCGATGGCCGGCATGACCCCGATCCTGCGGCAGGTTGATACGAACGCCGCCACGTCCTCTTTCCACGACGGCCCGTCGAAATCGGCCGCGAGGAGAAAGCATGACTCATCCGGGCGTAGCGGGTAGACCCCGATGACATGGCGGCCCTGCAGGTGACCAAGGATGACTTGATCGGTGACAGGAAGGAAGGCCCGTTGAGAACACTTCCCGCACTTGACCCGGGGCTTCTCACAGACCCCTCGAACCCACTCATTGGAGCAGGCTGGGGCGTATCCTTTCCGCCTGGTCTTTGCGTTCTCCCACAGTTTCGGGAAGACATCCTCCCGCCCTCGGAATAGACTCCGGAAGAGAGCGACCTTCTCCTCGGTTGTGGAGGGGATTTTGGACGGGAATGGCAGACCATCGGACGGGATCGGTTCCGGAACCGACGCGTCGCTTCCGCCAACCGGCCGGTTCTTAAGATCTTTGAGCCTATCGAGAACTTCTGCCCGTTCTTTGTCGATCCGGGCCAGCCGGGCCTCTTCATCGGCTATCTTTCGGCGGAGCGATTCGGGATCCGTCATGGGTCAAGTAACCATACCGTAACACCGTTTGTGAGTTATGTCGTTCATTGACGAGCCTGCTGGAAGTAATCCTTGGGCGTGACGATCTTCAATGGGAAGGGCAGGTCCTTCAACGAGAGGAGATCCTTGTCCCCCGTTACGAGGTATTCCGCCTTGGCGGCCAAGCAGCATTCGAGGACCATGTCGTCCGACGCGTCGCGGCAGACCTTTACCTTTTTCCGTGGGCGGACCATCGAAGCCGTCGCAACCACTGCCGCTATGCAGGCGATCAAGGTATTGAACTGCTCCACCGTGATCTTTCCCTGCGAGGCCAGGGCGGAGGGAACGTCCCGGTACTCCTTCAACAGGGCGCGGGAAATACAGATGCGGGATTCGGATACCGCTTTTCGCACAGCCTCCCTCGGAGTTCCCCCGAAGGCGAACGCCGAGACGAGAACGCCCGTGTCGATAACAAGGCTACTTTTTCGCGGCGTATTGCTTCCTCCGGATGGTCTTGACCGCGTTCTCGACGTCCTTTGGGGTTAGCGTTGTCTTCTTATACGCCTCCTTCGCGATCTTGAAGGCCGCCTCGAGACGTTCCTCCGGAGTGAGAACGGAGAGGATGTATTCCTCTGGGGCGATTTTTCTTGCTGTCCATTTCATGCGGGCACCTCTATTCGCAGCCGTTGCGTAAGAATATACATCGTAAAAAGGCAGTTGCCAAATTCAATGGATTAGCCAATGGGTTAGCCGATGGGATAGCCGGCTACTCCTACTCGCCGACCGCTACGGCTGTTTTCCGCATCCCTTCCATCGCCGTCTTCCAGTCACGAAAGTGGAGTCGCCCCGCTTTCGTGGTCCGTTCTGGGCTTGGGTCAACGGGTCTTGGCCCACCGTGCCGCCCTTTTCGCCATCCACAGGTTGATTCCCAAGCGCTCGGCGATGCTGGCGCAGGTCATGCCTAGTCTCCGGAGATGTAGGACCTTATCTGTAGTCTTCACGTAGGTCGGAACGGCGTCCTCGTCCGTCAGGGCCACTTCAATTGGGATCTCGGAGGCGGTTCGAATTCTTTCAGATGGGGCGCGCCACTCTATATTGGTCGAACCCTCTTGGACCTCACAGATCGCCAACCGGTTCAGCGTTTTTTCAACCTATTAGGTGCCCTTGGCTATCCTTTCTCGATCCGGGCCGCCGGGGCCCTTCCTCGAGGATCACTTGGTGGCGGAGGGGAAGATATCCATTTTTTCTCCGATGTCCGGCACAGCCCCGAAATAATATCGTCTGCCCTGTTTTCGCTTGGTCAAGTATCCTCGCTCGACAAGTTCGAATAAGTCCGCCCTTGCCGTGGCCCGAACGATGTTATGTGAATTCTTGTGCGATTCGATGGTATAAACCGCATCCGGATGCTTCAGGGCATGTTGGAGTAGGGTCAATTGACGATAGTTCAGATCGGGGATTTTNCGTAACAACGCAATCGCCTTCCGCATTTCTTTCTGCTTGCGGGCCAGGTAATGATGCAACTCCTCCAATGCCAGATGGATCGCCTTCAATTGATAGGCAAGGAAATAGGTGGCGTCGCGGTCATCATGCTCGGAATATAGAAAGGCTCTTGCGTATTGTCCTGCAGATTTCAACAGGATTCTCGAAATGCTGAGGTACTCGAACAACCAATAATTTTGGGTAAGCATGTACCAGTAAAAAACCGCCCTGGCTGTTCTTCCATTGCCATCGACATACGGATGTTCATAGGCAAGCCAGAAATGCAGCAGGACGGCCCGGACCACCGGATGAACAAAAGGCTCGCTGCCCTTGTCGTTGGCGAACGCCAAAAACTTTTCCATTCGTTCGGGCAGTTCCCGGGCCGGTGGCGGGACGTGCAGGGTTTGACCATCGCTTTCATCCACCACGACGATTGAATCCTTCTCGGTGCGAAACCGCCCCGCGGCGGCGGGTTCGTCCAACGTCCCTTCCGTCAATGATTCCTGAAGGGAGTGGAGAATGTCGATTGAGAGGGGCTGGCCAACGAACGATTTTATCTTGCGGATGGTGTTGTAGTTGTTCAGGATCATTTTTTCCGCCTTGTTCTTCGGCGGCCGTCCCTCGCGCAGCATTTCCTTGGCGACTTTCCGCGTCGTCGAGGCACCCTCGATCTGGCTGGAAGCAATGGCTTCTTCCATCAGGGAACTGATTAGGTACCGCTCTCTGGCTTCGGGGGATAGTTCCGGGTTGTCCATCAGTATGCTGCCACCGGCATTCTGATCGATGAAATGCAGTTCTCTGAGAACAGAGTCGGGGAGCCAGAACCCGTAATATCCCCCTTTCGGATCAACAAGGGGAATCTGCTTTATGTTTGGAGTGCGAGAGATTTTTATGAGAAACCAAAGTTCCTCCGGGGATATCGATGCCGGGATTTTCAAGTATTTCGCTTTTTCCCAATGAAGATAGTCGAGATTGGCTTTTTCGACGTATTGTCGCGCTTCCTGGGAAGTCAGCAAGGAAACCAGTTTTTGGGGATTGTGAGCAAATACATCACGCCAATTAGGTGTAGGTTCGGGGAGTTTCACAATTCACCTCACCGAATTTCGATCATTTCGGTGTTGAATGTTTGAAGTCGAGGAAACGTCAATTTATATCAAATTGACATTTCCTGTTCGGTAGTATCAACTAAATGTCAATTAATGTCAAGTTGACATTTAGGGCAAGGGCGAACGAAAGGCAGCAAGGTTCGTCGGAGTCACCCTTGGTGATGTCTCCTGGGTGGGCAAGCCGCCCTTTTCGCCATCCACAGATTGACACCGAGGCGCTCGGCGATGGCGGCATAGGTCATTCCCAACCTTCGTAGATGCAAGACTTTTTCTGAAATCTTCATGTAGACTGGAACGGCGTCTTCGTCCGTCAGGTTCACCTCGATGGGGATCTCGGAGGCGGTTCGAATTCTTTCAGATGGGGCGCGCCATCATTTTCAACTTCCCCCAATTTTGTGGTGTGATCTTCGGGTCGATACCGTTTCTTCGACATGGTATCGCTCCTCCGGCCACCCGATTTTCTTTTGTGTGGACCCCTTGTGCGACTCGCTCTACGACCAGGTGCTCCCCTTCTACGTGGCGATGGGGGTTCCCGACGGAGAGATCCTTCCCGACAACGGTCGCAAGTTCTGAGGTCGTCCAGAAGTGAATCCGTACGAACTGCTCACCGCGATGGAAGGGATCGAGCATCGCACCGCCAAGATCCGCTCCCCGCGCACCAACGGCTTCGTGGAGCGGATGAACCGAACGCTGCTCGACGAGTGCTTCCGCGTGTCGGGAAGCGCGACCTGGTTCGAGCACGTGCAGAGTCATCAGGGATATCATCTGCAGGGGCGCACGCCAGCGGAGTCATTGAGGGGAGCGCTGGGGATCGAAGAACTGCCGTCGTTCACCGTGTCCCTCGTGGAGGAAGAAGCGGTTCAGGACGAAGTTGTGTGACCGCTACCACCGTGGACCGGGTGTCGAAGAATTATCGTGCTTGTACAATGGGAAAAAAATTTGTAGTTAATATTACGCTACCATTTATCAAGTGTGCGTTTTTTTGCTTTTGATACTTTCCACCGTAATAATATATTATAAATCAATAGAAATAATGCCAGTATTGTTAATACCCAGAGATATTCTTCTTTGATGCCCAAAAACATTTTTATGTATGTATAGTATTGAGCTGAATAAATTCCAATGGATATTAATATTATAATCCAAATGACAGTGTAAATGGTTAATAATATGTCCACGAATTTTATTTCTTCTTTGAATAATATTTTTCTCGCTATCACAATGACNAATGCAACAGGAAACAAATAAACGATTAGTAAACCAATTGTTTCAAAATTCATCGCAATCAAAATGAAATACTCTCNTTCAATTCCTGTCCGGATACCCGGANTTGACAATTTCTTGGGATACGTGTCAAGGTGCCACGCCCTTCCCAGACGAACCAGGTGGCCTCAAGTTTTTGATCCTTCAGGGGTTACCAGGTTACACCTAGGTTCATCTATTCCTCTTGTTGCCCTCTTCTCTTCTCCGTTCAGTGATGTGTGAAGCCGGAATGGGGGGNAATCCCGGGGGGATGGATGCCTCCAAGGAAAATGAGCAACCAACGAGGGTGTCATACAGAACAAACTTGGTGGAAAGTCCTTCTTCTAGAAGTCTATTTTCTTAAATGAATAGCCTGATAATGATAGGAGTGATATAAGCTTCCACAAAAGCTCCGATGAAAAGAAGAGGAATTACAATGTTAATATATCTTTTTATGGGTAAAGAAAAATCAGCCAGAAAGGAATCTTTATAACGAAATTTCCGGTAGTTTTTTACACCCCACCACAATCCATAGCTTGCCGCTATCAATACAGCAGGAACTTCAAAGATTCCATGAGGAATGATTGCCAAGCCGATTTTGTAGATGCCGACTTTGGATGATGCGAACGAAATCAGGTTTCCGATGGTATATCCATTGATGATTAAGAATATAACAGGGCCTAGACCAAAAAGCAAACCAAGCAATAAAGTAAGCAGGGTGCTTAGGTAGTTGTTAAGAAATATTTTTATAAAAAGCTGAAGCTGAGTATAGCTTTGTAAGGGAGAAAAATATGTTAATAATTTTTTCGCTATTTCTTGTTGATATTGATATGGTGTGAGATATCCAACGAAAGATGACATCAGAAACAGGGAACAAACGATATAAATATACGGTTTTATGAATTTATCGGCCATGATTTTCCCACTTGCTTCACTTCACCTGGAATGTGGAAACATGGGAAATGTTAAGGTACGACGACCTTTTTATTCGATTCTCCCAGGGAGATAAAGGATTCGTCTGCGGAAACAGAAAAAAAAGGACCTTGCAGCCCAACGCAGTTACCGTGCCGGTCGTAACCCGATAATAATGAGGGCAACGGCAAGGGCGTCCTCTCTTTCCGGCCTCGGAACAACGTAAATCTGAGCTGTTTTCCTGTAAATCTGAGCTGTTTCCTGTAAATCGGAATGTAGGAATATGGAAAAAATAGCACGAATACTTTCTTGCTGCAAGAAAAAACGTGCCCTTGCCGTGCTCGATAAGAGAGAGGGAAGGGGATAGCGGTTTAACCGGGACCCAGAAAGTGACCCGTCCCCTTATGGTTTTCCGCATAAAATTACCCACAATGGGCAAATGTTTCTCGCGCATTGCGATACCGTTCAGGGAAAACGTCCATCAAGAAAAATCGTTATAGGAAAAACCAATTAAATATCAATGTCCTATATCGCGCATCATCTTGGAATGAATATTGCTTTTTTTTTGCAAACAGGGCATTAGGACGCGGACTTGGATAATAGAGGGACCAGCAAAACGGGGAACAGGATCCCCTTCATCAAAAAAAACATGGCGGGATGACGATGGAATACATCCAATTGTTTTCGGACAAACTCTTCTACTTTGTTTCGTGGGGCTGGGGGAGCGGTGGGTGGTGGTTTGTAGGGGGGGGCCTCTCGTGTCTCGTTTTTCTCGGGTTGGGAATACATCGGGCTCCTTACCGGTAAAGGGAATAGATCAAGGCTAACACCTGAAATAAGGGTAGCCCCATGAAAAGAGGAGGAAGGGACACCTGCTCCCTCCCGTCGTTTCCATCCGCCAAGGTCCCGTGAGGTTCCGGGTGGAGTCCCCTTGCAGACGTTAACGCTTTGATGATNCGGGGTCGTACGGTCTAAATAATCATTTTCTGGACATTTTCACATAAATCAATCCTATTTCGACAGCGATGATCAATAGCAACACCGAATTAAAATCCGCGTTCATAAGTTTGCCCTCCTCCTTCCTTGTCTTTTTGATGTTTCATCGGTCCCCTTGTTCTATTATCGTCATTCCTCATGGCAAACTTTACCCCATGGAAGAACTTTGATCTATTGAAAATTCCCACCACCATACCAAANAGACTGCGGCTACTCCGACGCGGNAAACGANGACGGGTCCANGAAAATCTGCCGCATCTTTCCCCCGGCCCGGTCACGGGCGGGACGTTCCTCNGTCTTCTCCACTTCGGCATACGCCAGNCCCTGCGTCGACAGGAACGCGCNCAGCCGGGCGGCGACATCGTCGCATATCTTCTTCCGGTCCTGCCCGGGNGCTTCCTCGACGCGCAGGCGCANCGAGGCGGGGCCTGTCTGGATGAGCTGGTAGGAGCGNACACCGGGAGTTTCCTCGACCACCGTGGNAAGNNCCATCGGAAGGAGCGGGACCGTCCGGCCCGTTTGCGACCGCAGATGGAGAACCTCGTCNCGGCGACCTTCCACCCGGATGCCGGGTAGCGGGCTCCCGCAGGGGCACGGGCCGGGGATCTCCGTCACGCTGTCGCCCAGGTCGTACCGAAGGATCGGCTGCACNCGGTTGGCCAGGTTGGTGAGAAGGGCGGTATGCGAAGNACGGCCCGCCGGGACCGGCCGGTATTGCGCGTCCACCGGCTCCAANATGACCCAGTCGGCGTTCANGTGCAGGCGGCCGTACTCGCAGTCGTAGGCGATCCCCAGGAACTCGGATGCCGCGTACGTGTCCCGCACGGGGCAGCCAAACCCNGAGGCGATCCTCTCCCGTCCNGACGGGGAGAGCCATTCCGCGCCGGTCAGCGCCAGCACCGGNTCGATGCGCAATGCGCCGGNNTCCCGCTCNTGCGCCAGCACCGCCANNGCCGTGGGGTAGGTGCCCAGGATCGCGGGCCGGAATTCGTTGAGCTNCCGGACCAGTTCGGGCAGGGGAAGGAGGAGGGAGAGGGTCCGGTTGTTTTCCGACAGGCGGGGATACCTCCGGCGGGCCAGACCGTCGATCACGCTGCTGGTGAAATGGCCCCCCGTGGAGATGACCGTTGCCGTTCGGCATCCCCGACGGAGAAAGGACCACAGGGTGCGCAACGAAAGCAGCGGGAGGAAGCGGCGCACGGCCGCCAGGGCCAGGTAGACCGAAGCGGCGATTGGGTCGTGGACGAACAGGGCAGGACGCCCGGTGGTGCCCGACGTGGCAAAGACGACGTAGCGCCCCAGGTACCGTGTGCCGATGCGGTCCGTATCCGAGACGAACGCCCCGACTCCTTCCCGGGTCACCGCCGGGTCGGTCACCCAGTCGGAAAAGTTCTCCATGAGTTGCTGCTTCGTCACGGGGGGCAGGGAGAGGATGTCCGGGTCCGCGTCGGAGACGTGCCGGTATTGTTCCCGGTAAAAGGCGGAGTGGCGTCTCGCGAACGCGATCATGACGGCGAGACGGGTCCGCTGCCGGCGCACGACGGCAGCACCGTCGCCGCGTCCCGCCCGCCAGATGTCCCACGCGGAAGGAAAAAGGTCCAGGCGGCCGGNTTCCACCCCGGNCTTCCGGCGGTTCGAACTCATCGCAGAGATNCGCCCCCCCGACTGCCTTTACGGTACATCCTTTCCTGCCCCGGTGCGAAACAGGGCCGCGATGGTCTTTCCGTCCGTGATCTCACCGCTCAAGGCCATCCGTTTGGCCTCCCCGAACGGAATTCGTATCGTCCCGATCTCCTCGTACTGCTCGGGGTCTGCCTCCCTCTGGGTCAGGCCCGTGGCCAGAAAGAGGTGGATCGTCTCGTCGAAGACCCCGGGGGACGCGTGGAAAATCCCGAGGGACTCGAAGGTATTCGCCCGAAGGCCGGTCTCCTCGGCGAGTTCGCGGCGTCCGCACGCCGCCGGATCCTCCCCGGGAGCAAGACGCCCCGCGGGCAGCTCCAACAGGCGGGTGCCGACAGCCGGGCGCAACTGCCGGATCAGCGTGACCGTGCCGTCGTCATGCAGTGGCAGGACGCCGACCCCCCCGGGGTGTCTCACGATCTGGAAGAGGTGCCACCCCTTGGCGCCGAACTTCACCTCCATCTGTTCCACGTCCACCACGAGACCCCGGAAAAGGGTCTGAAGGTTTCTGGTTTCCATGCCGGGTCTTCGCTCCTTCTCCGAGGCGGTCACCGCCGTCTTTCCCGAAGCATAGCAGATCGGAGGGGGAACATTCCCTGCGCAAACCCGGGGGGCATTCTCTCCGGCCGCAGAAAGATGACGGCGACCAGGATCGCGCGGCGGTCCGGTCGGGAGTGCACGGGCGGATCGGGCAAAAAGGGAGCCCGGCCGGTCCGGAGCCGGGAAAATGACACGGAATGTCCGTCCCGCGCCGGATCGTTCGGCCGCGGGAATGCATCGAAAAGAATAAAGGAGGCAGACCATGTCGATTCGAGATAATGGCATTTTCGTGGGCACCCTCACGCTGGCCGGGGGGGCGATGATCGGAGCAGGAATTGCTCTTCTGTTCGCCCCGCGTTCGGGGAAAAACAGCCGCAGGGAAATCGCACTGACCGCCAGGAAGGCGGGACGCCGGATGAAAAGGGCGGCGCGCGATATTTCCGACGGAGCGTCCGTTGTGGTCGACTCGGTGGAAAATGTGACCGAGGATTTCCTTGCCAAGGGGGGGGAGGTGGCGCACGGGGTGGTGCGGAAACTGCGGGACACCCTCGAGGCGGGGGAGGAGATGCTGGTCAGGAAAAAAGAGAGAACGGGAAATCTTCCGGGCTAGGAGATTTTGTGGATCCACGGGACGCCTCGTGGGGAGGCGTCCCGCGGGGAAATCCTCGTTTGCTTGCCGGTTTTTTTTCGTGGCGCGCGGGAGGGTCCTTTAGGACGCCAGGGCCACTGTGCCCCCAAGCAGGTCCAGGATCTCATTGAGNAGATCCTGCCTCTTCTTCAGTCCCTCCCGCATCACACGGTTGTCCGTCCGCGCGATTTCCATCAATAGGCCCGAGAGGTCCGCATTCAGTATTTCCCGGAGCAGCTTCACTTCGGGTTCCGTCAGCCTGAGTTCCATGGGTCACCTCCTGTCCGTGAGGCCGGTTTGTGCCGTTGCCGTCTTTCTCCCATGGTACCCGTCTCCCTTTTCCGTTTTACCCCCATTTGGCCCGTGTCACCAGCTTC
>C687J26657_10000247_pt1 | contig 11487 bp, 9 predicted proteins | sample RifCSP19_2_FD_26657 | JGI IMG/M metagenome (IMG submission 26657)
CGTACCCGAAGAAGTAGCGGGACCAGAAGAACGAGGTGAAGTCGATCTTCACGGCATGGGAGAGTTTGACGACGGTGGTCACGAACTGCGCGTCGAGGGGTTCCCAGAAACTGAAGACGTCGCGAGCGAACAACCCCGGGGCGGCCGCGACGTTCCCGGCGCGCAGGTCCTGGTCGCTGGCCTTGTAGAGCCAGGCCTCCCCGATGACCACGCGCTTGCCGGCCCGCTGGGCGACCTCGGCGAAGCGAAACGCCCGGTCGTTCACGTAGTCCCGGGTAATCGGGTAGATGTGCATGTCCAGGTAGTCCAGCCCGCCGATCCGCGCCAGGCTCTGCGCATATGCCAGATCCTCCCAGGTCCCCGCCCCCGCGCCGACCAGCACGCCGCGCTTGTCCAGCCCGCGGGTGACGTACTCTAGCAGGTCGGTGACGTTCTGCACCGTCATCGGGAGGCCGGTGTTGTGCGCCTGCGTACCCGGCTCATTCTGCACGGTGAGGTAGTCGGGCCGGATCTCGCGGATGATCGTCTCCGCCATCTGCCGCTTTTCCCGCCGGTAGCGCTCCCAGGTGAGGCCGGCGTAGTACGGCTCGACCGGCAGCGCGCTGAACGCCGACTCCCGGAAGCCGTCGGTCATCTGCACCAGGAGCTTCAGATTCCGCCGGCGCAGCTCCTCCCCCACCCGCCGGTAGAATTCCAGGTAGTCCGCCGACCGGGGGAANGAGGGGATCAGGACCGGGTACTTCACGGCCACCTTCACTCCGCGCACCCCCAACTGCTGCAGCCGGTCGAGGTTCAGGAGCACGGCCGGCCAGGTCTGTTCACGGAAGAGNGGCTCGCCGATGTTGGCGTTGGCCGGCAGGAGTTCGGCGCTGAAGGTAACATCGTGTTTCCCGCCGGTCGAGCGTGCAGTCACGACCCCGTCGATTGCCTTGAGTTTCGTGTCGAGGCCAGCGTAGAGGTCGACGTACTGCACTGGTGCCGGCGGCGCCGACCAGACCGGCCCTGAGCCTGAAAGCGCGGCGAGAAACACAGCGCCGAGCGCACCGGCGAGCAGACCGCGAAGCCGCTGNACGTTCGTTCGNTTCACTTGATGAGAAGACATTNAACTGCCTCCGGCGCGAAGANGTCTNTCGTCACGGGACGTTCCCCTTAGGTAGGACGCCCATGACCCCCGGCGCGTTGAGCGCCGGGGTGCGCCGGCCGAGGCGCGGATTCAGGCTCTCATTCCTGCTTGGACAACCCGATGTAGCTCGTCCGCGGCAACCACGGCCCCGAGACTGAGCGTCCGACCCGCTGCCGGACGCAGGAGGAAGAACCCCGCAGGCGCGTGCTGCCCCGTGAACCTCGTGCCCTGAGGGCGGGCCGCGACACGGGGACTGGCGAGGCGCAGCGGATTTGCCAGCGCGTGATCGTCCCAGTGCACGATGAGGTCAGGCAGGTGCTCAGGAGGATGGCCGGCCTCGCGTCCGACGCGGAGGACGTCTGCCACAACGCGATCTCCGCGGATAGTCCGCAGCCCCCGCAGCACCTGCTCCAATTGCGTGCAGACCTCGTCGTACCGCGCGGCGTCAACGGCCCCCTCGACTTCCCGGCCCCTCAGGTTCAACCGCAGCCAGCCGTGCTGGTCCGTCGGGATGGGGAACGCGATAGTTCTGGACCAGTCAAATGCCAGAGGGACATACGGCTGCGGCAGACGGAAGAGCGATCTAGAGGCTCGCCGGTACAGCCGGCGCAATGGAGCACGATTCGCCTCGCCAGCGACCGGGCCTCCTCCCGCCGCGCGGACCAGGAGCCCGACCGCCACGAGCGGCGCGCAGCCATCCCGAGGCTCCGGACCAGGGGATCGAGAACGGTAGGAATGCCCCGCGTCGCGCGCATCCCGTGGAGAGAAAAGACCAGCACCGTGGCGTCTTCACCGACGGCCCGGGTCAGATCGCCAATCTGGCGGTCGACCTCCCGATAGACGTCGATCAGGCCGGGGATGCTACCGGCACTTGCCCCCTCTTGGCTTGCCAGCGGCGAATCGACCATCGAGTGCACGGTGTGCCACAGGTAGTGCGAGGCATGGTGCACTTCGGGAAACACGACGATGAGCACGTCCGGCCGCCATTCCGTCAGAAACCGCGTCGCGAGGCTTCCCCGGAGCCGCACCCCGGACCGGCACATGGCCGCCAGCCGCTGCAGCGCCCTCCGGTCTCCGGGGCCGGAGACCTCCACCCGGCTTCTTGCCAGCGGATGGTCTCCCACCGTGCGGGCCAGCCACTCGCCCACGCCCGGGGGGGAAACCAGCATCCGGCCGCGCACGCGATCGTGCGCTCCCCACTCGGAAATCTCGGCACCCCCCGCAAGGCCGATAACCGGTGCGAATGGGACGTCCAGTACCCCGACAGCGTAACCTGCATCCGAAAGCCCCCGCCAGAAGGGGTCAAATGGTCCGTGGTCAGGCGCACCAGATTCATGGTGCGGGGGTCCCAGGGCAGGACGGAATACACGCCGTGGACGGCCGGACCCTCCCCGGTCATGAACGTCGGCCACACGGCGCCGCTGCCGATGGCCGCCGGAGAGCGGACCTCGCCCCAGCAGCCGTGATCGCGCAGGGCTTTCAGCGAGGGCAGCTCGCCTTGGTCCATCAGCTTCTTGACGAGCGCCGGCTCGGCCGCGTCGATCCCGATGGCGAGGACGCGCGGTCTAGGGAGGCTCATTGAGCAGATCTTGCGGGTTGATGGTCCGTCGCTCGGCCGCCGACCGGGCGCAGGCCTCCAAAACGGCTATGGTTCTCAGGTTATCCGTCGCGCTGCACTCCGGAGTCTCCCCCGTCTCGATGGCGCTCGCCAGCTGCGCGAGCAGTGCTCGCTCGGGGACAAGATGGGGGGCGATGCCCACGACCCGCGGGAACCGACTCTGACCGGTGAGGAAGAGCCAGCGGCGCCAGGGGATCAGGGTGCCCCGCTCGCCGACGATCCGCAGCGACGACGCCGGCCGAGAGTCGTATGTCAAGAACAAGACACCGCGCGTGCCGTCGCCGAAGGTAAGCCACACGTACATCGATGCGCCGGGACCCAGACGGCTCCAGGGCAAGGAGAAGCTCTCCGCGTTCACCGCAATGATGTCCTGCCCCAGCACGTACCGCAGCAGGTCGATGTGGTGGACTCCCGTCTCCCAGAGGACGCCATGGGGAAGCGCCGCCACGGCGGCCCGCATGTACGTATTCCCCCGGTAGACCTGGTAGACGACCAGGCCGGTGCGGCCAAGCGCCCCTGTACCCAGAAATCGTTTGAGGGTCTGGGCCATACCCGTGTAGCGGTAGGTCTGCCCAACGACCAGCGGGACCCCGGCATCCGCGGCCAAGGCCGCCAGGCTCCGCGCCTCGCGCAGGGTTAGGGCAAACGGCTTCTCCACCAGGAGAGGGATGCGCCGCGCCAGCACCGTCCGGCTGGGGAGCACATGGTTGTCAATGGAGGAGGCCACGATGACTGCCTGGGGGCGCGTGTCGTCCAGCGCATCTTCCAGTCGGACGAAACACCGGCCGGCGGGGATGCCCAGCGCTGCGGCCGCCCTTTGCAACGTCGTGCCCTCCACGTCCACGCAGGCAGCGAGCTCGTAGCCGGGCGTCCGGCGGAGCGCCTCCACCCATTGGCGCCCCCGGAGTCCCAGCCCGACGACCGCTACTGTAATCGCCATTCCACGGGCCTCTGCTCGTCAATGACTCTGGCGGCCTGCCGGTCCCGCAGGCGATGGACTCCCTGATGCAGCCGCCGGTAGAGCCTGGGGCTCACCTCTCCCAGCGTGGCGAGCGCCAGGACGCGGAGGCTCGCGGCGCTCACGCGGACGCCGCCCCGGGAGAGGAGGTGGCGCAGAATTCCCGGCCGCAGTCCGGCCCACAGCCGCAGGGATCCCAGCAGGCTGAGCCACTGCAGGGCGACGTCGTCCGGCTCGCCGCCGGGTCCCCCACTACCGTCCAGCAGCGCGGTGTAGTCCCGTCCGGCGCGATGCGCGGCCAGGCAGCGATGCATCAGGCGAAAGGCGTCGCGCAGATCTCGGGACGAGGCACTCAGTCTGGCGGATTTCGCGTGACAGCGGAGCCGGTAGAGGGGCGCGGGGAGCACGAGGATGCGACCCTGTTGCGCCATCCTGATGAACAGATCGCGATCTTCCCAATAGGTGCACGCTTGGCGGTACCCGCCGGCGGCCTCGAAGGCACCCCGCCGGAACATGATGGAGCCGTGCGGGAACGGCGGCACGAGCCCGCCCCGCAGGAGCGTGGATCTATCTCTGGAGCGAACCACCCGGCCGCGCCGATCGATCAACTCGAAGAGCGTGGCGACCAGGCAGACGTCCGGATGGGACTGTAGTACCTCCCACTGGCGGCGCAGTCGATCAGGATGAGAGACGTCGTCCGCATCCATCCGCGCGCAGATCGGGGCCCGCGCCTCGCGGACGACGCGGTTGGCACTGCCGACTACCCCGCGCCGTGGCCGGCCGCTGATCACCCGAATCCGGCCGTCGCGCCCGGCCCATTCGCTCAAGATCTGCGGGGTCCGATCGGTGGAACCGTCGTCCAGAATGACGAACTCGAAGTGGCCGAAGCTTTGGCGGNCGATACTCTCNATGCTGGCCTGCAGGTAGTCCTCGCCGTTGTAGACNGGCATCACGACGCTGAGGGCGAGGCTATCTCGGGCGAGCAAACGCGCGGCTCCTGNGAGAAGAGTTGGCTAAGAACGGTGTTCAATGGGATGCAGGCAAATCCTGTTCTCGCCATCCCCAGATCCACTCGGGAGGGCGGCGCAGGCCCGGGTAGATTTCCCCGGTTCTCCGGTCCCGCCCCCTGCGCTATACTTTCTGGTAATCCGTCGTCAGAAGGAGCCCGCAGATGGCCAGACGGAACTTCGAGGACCGCACCGACCGGGTCTTCCTCCGCGGCATCCGGGGAGAGTACAGTCTCAAAGAGGAGTTGCGCCGCCTGCGCTCCCTCCCCCGAGTGCGCCGGGCCGAGGAGATCCCGTTCATCGACGGGCCGCAGGAGTTCTCGCGCCACTACCTTCACCCGGAAGACGGCCTGGGCCAGACCCTGCACTTACACGTGGAGGAGTTCGCTCCCGGCGGGAAATCGCAGATGCACTTCCACGTCAACGAAGCNATCTTCTATATCCTGGACGGCAAGGGCTTCGAACTCCACGACGGCGTCCGCTACGAGTGGGAGGCGGGAGACGTGGCGGTGGTCCCCAACCACACGGTCCACCAGCACAACAATGGGGACCCGCAGCGTCCAGCGCGCGCCCTCGTCATGAAGGCCAAGCCGATGTTCATCTTCATGAACATGCTCTTCCAGAAGACCCTGATCCCGCGCCCCAAGGGGCCGAGCCCGACCGGCGAGGGTTTCGTGCCGCGGGAGGACGAGTAGACCGCCATGGCCTGGGGAGAGAGCAAGGTCTGGCAGCGGGGCACCCGGCAGGCCGACTTCTACCGGCGGCTGTTGGCCGACGCGGCGGACCGGCCGGTCCGCGACACGGGGCGCCGGCGCCTGGTCAAACCGGAGGAGATGCCCTGGGAACTTTCCTCCCACGGCCTGCTCAAACACATGGTCAATGAGCAGATGCACACGCGGGCGGAGACGCTCGACATTTACATGCAGGTCATCCCCGCGGGGAGCCGGTCCGGCCGGCACCGCCACTTCGCGGAAGAGGCGTTCTACGTCGTCGAAGGGACCGGCTACGACCTCCACTGGGATTGTGAGGTGGACGCGGACGCGCAGGGCTGGCGCTGGATCGTGCCGGACGAGCCGCAGCGGTTCACCTGGAAGGCCGGCGATGTAGTCTATGTCCCCCCGGCCACCATGCACCAACATTTCAACGCGAGCTCCGAGCGGCCCGCCCGTATCATCTCCGCCACGAACCGGGTCTACAAGTGGTCGGGGCTGAACAACCTGGAGCAACTGGAGAATGCGCCGGAGTATGAGGCCGGCGTCTCGCTCCCGGACCTGCTGCGCACGCTGAGCTTCGACGTCGTGCGGTAGCGCCTACCCGCTCACTTCCGCGCTGCTCCGAGTTTCAAACCACAGGTAGGGAAAGCGTTCCTTCGCAATCTTCTGGAAGAAGTGTGTGCGGATGCCGGGAGAGCAGCGCAGCTGATACGTGGGGACCCTGCCCGTGTTGAAGTGCTGGTGTACGGTCTGCGGTCCCTGGATGTGGACGCACGAACCAGGCTTCCAGGGAACCTTCTCCCCGTCCACCTCCGAGTATCCCTCGCCCTGGATGATATAGAGCGTCGCCTCCATGTGCGCGTGCTTGCCCCCGTGCGCACTTGGTTCGTCGCTGAGGATGCCGGTGATCTCGATCTCCATGTTCTGGAAGTCCTGGCGGCCGCGACCGACGAACCCCATGAAGTCGATGAAGAGCGAGTGGTTGGACGCCCCCTGCGCCTGCATCGCGGCGTCGGCCTTGAGGGGCACCTCGCCGTCGCGTCGGCTGTGCGCTCCCGCCTCGGTGCCCCGCCGGCGCGGCGCGTCCTCCCACCGGAGGACGATGCGACGGCCCTGCTGATCGAGCCCTGAGGCGGAGAGAGGCACGTCGGGCACACGGCCGGTGGGGCCGCACTCGGAAAACTGCTCCAATTGCGCCAGGCCGATAGCGTGCTCGAGGTGGATCGCCATGTACGAGTAATAGCGCGCCGCAACCGGTCCCCGGTTGAAGTGCTGGTGCCGCGCGCCAAACGGCATCCACAAGGTGCTGCCTTTGGCCCAGTCGTAGCGCGCGCCGTCGACGATGCTGCAGCCCTCGCCGTCNACGATGTNGATGCCCTCCTCNCCGTGGGCGTGCTCGCCGGTGTGCCNGCCGACAGGGATCTCGGCGACCATGCTGGCCGTCCCCCAGGTCGCGAACCCGGTCTCCGGAGCAACGAGGAGGGCGATGCGGGCATCTTGAGGTGTTTTCACCCAGGTCAACTCTTCTTCATGGATGACTTTGCGCGCCCGCCGTCGCTTCTCGGTGGCCTGACTCCAGAATCCCAACCATTCATCATAAAACGTCGCCATCGGGTCCTCCGCTTCGTGAGACTGGTTTGCCCGTCGCGTCGACTGGATCACCCGGCGGCGCCGCGGGGCACAACAACGCAGCGCTCCGGTGGAAAGACGACATAGACGGTCGTGCCCGCTGGTGGAAACGCCGCGCCGGCGCCCCGCGCCCGGAGAGTGGTGCCCGTGACACGCACGTAGGCCTCCGAACTCTCCCCGCTGAAGACCACATCCTCTAGGATCCCACTCCACACGTTGAGCCCGTCGGTAACCGGCCGATCCGTCACGATCTTGATATCTTCCGGCCGCAGACAGAGCAGCACCTCGCCGGACGAGAGGCCGTTGGGCGACGCACAGCGGAGAGAACCGCAGGCGGTCGTCACCATCGCGATCCCGTTCACCGTCTCCAACCGGCCGGGCAAGAGGTTCGCCGCTCCGACGAACCAGGCGACAAAGGGATCGTGCGGGTGGGCGTAGACCTCACGCGGCGGCCCAGTCTGAATGAGCCGGCCCTCGGTCATCACGCCGACGACATCGGAGAGGGTCAGCGCCTCGGCTTGGTCATGGGTGACGTAGCAGGTCGTGACCCCGACGCGCCGCTGGATGGACTTCAGCTCCCGCCCCAGTTGCTCGCGGAGCTTGGCGTCGAGGTTGCTCAGCGGCTCGTCGAGCAACAAGACCTTCGGCGCGTGCACCAGGGCCCGGGCCAGGGCCAGGCGCTGCTGCTGTCCCCCGGAGAGACTGGGGGCCGGGCGCGCTTCCAGCCCATCGAGCCCGACCAGTTCCAGTACTTCTCGCACGCGCCGCCGGACCTCGCCGCCGGGGCGCCGCCGCACCTCCAGGGGGAAGGCGGCGTTCTCGTAGACCGTCATGTGCGGCCAGATCGCGTAGGATTGGAAGACCACGCCCAGATCGCGCCGGTGCGGGGGAATCGCCGTCCCGCGGGAGTGCGAATACACCAGACGCTCATCGAGCCACACTTCGCCGGCATCGGGTTGCTCCAGCCCGGCGATGCACCGCAGGATGGTCGTCTTGCCGCATCCACTGGGACCAAGCAGGGTGAAGAACGCCCCCTGCGGGATGGAAAACGTCACGCCGCCGACCGCCTGGATCGTCCGGTTGCCGACTCGAAAATGCTTGGTCAATCCTTCCACGCGAACCACGGAGGTTCTCCTCTATCCTGGGTTCAGTTCCTGACGACGATTCACCCACCAGAAGGCCGCGGCGAGCACGATCAGGCCGGCGCACAGGGCGCTCCCCATCGCGGAGACTTGCTGAAACAGTCCCGATTGCCAGAGGTCAAACAGCACCACCGAGAGGACTTCAGCGCGCGGGCCCCAGAGCAGCACGGAACTGCTGAACTCGCGGACGGAAACGATTAGAATGTACGTCCCGCCCGCGATGAGGGCCGGGCGGAGCAGGGGCAGAACGATCCGTCGAAACCGCACACCCCAGGTACCCCCGCTGAGCTCGCCCGCATCTTCCAGTTCCCGGTGAATCTGCGTCAGCGCCGCGCCGCAGGCCCGAATGCCGTAAGGGAGAAATCGGGTGAGATAGGCGATCAGCAGGATCCACAGCGTCCCGTAGATCGGCACAGGCAGCGTGAGATAGGTCCAGATCAGCCCCACCCCAATCACGATGCCGGGGAGGGTAATGGGGAATGTGGCCACCACATCTAGGAGCCACCGGCCGCGCGTCCGGGACCGGACGACCATCCAGGCCACGCTGGCGGAGATGAGCATTGTGAGCGCCGCGGTGCCGACGGCCAGGATCAGGCTGTTCCGCAGCCCGCGCGCCACCTGGGGATACGAAAACGCGACAGCATAGTTGTGCAGCGTCACCGCCGCGAGCGCCTGACGCGACGGGGGCATGAAGAACGGGAGGAAGGAATTCCACAGCAGGACGGCGAGCGGCATCAGCGCGATGATCGTCAGGTAAGCCAGCACCCCCGCCCCGGTGACGGCGCGCCACGGCCCGAGGTCCAGCACTCTTCCGCGGAACCCCTCACCCGTGACCGTGGCGTAGCGGCGGGTGTCACGGAGCAGCCGGCTGTTGACAAAGAGGCCCACCGAGGTAAGCAGCAGCAGCGTCAGCGCGTACACGCCGGCCAGACCGAAGTCCGGCGGATACCGCCGCGTCGCCGCCCAGATCTTGGCCGTGAACACCTCGATCCCGGCCGGGCGCCCGATGAGGGCGGGCACCTCGAAGGTGCCCAGGTTCCGAATGAACAGCAGGAGGAAAACGGAGAGCAGGCTGGGCGCCATCAGCCGCAGGGTAATCCGCCGGACGGTCGTGCCCAGACCCGCGCCCGAGACGAACGCGGACTCCTCAAGCGCCGGGTTCATGCTGCGGAACGCCGCCGACATCATCAGGAAGGCGAACGGGGAGTAGTGCAGACCGTCGACCCAAATCATGCCCCCCAGGGAGTAGATGTTGAACGGCGCCGTCGGGACGCCGAGGGTACGCGCCGCCAAGTTTACCAGACCGATGTTGGGGCTGAGCAGAAAGATCCAGGCAATGGTAAACAGGACTCCGGGCAGGATAAGCGGCACGATGCCGAGGATAAACAGCGTTCCCCGAAACGCCGTGTTCGTGCGTTCGTGCAGCCAGGCCAGGATGGTCCCCAGCAGCAGGGACAGCACCGCCGCGCCGGCCGCGTACGTCACAGAGTTGCCGAGCATGCGCACGGCGCCCGGCGCGGTGTAGGCCCGCAGGTAGGAAGCGAACAGCGACTGCCCCGGCCCATCTCCTCCCACGAGCGTCCCGTAGATGAGGAAGATCACCGGGCTCAACGCCAGGTAGGCGGCGGCGAGAGACGCCAGGCTGGGAACCAGGGGCCAGGAATACCCGCGCCCCGGCGCCGGGCTCAACCGCCAGAACGGCCGGGAGGGAACAGCCTGGCTCATCGTCCCCCGCGGACCAGCAACTCCTCCCAGAGGCGGTTGTAGAAGTCGAATTGCGAAAGGAACTTGGCCGGATCGATGGTGACGTACCGGAATCCCCGCCCCAGGTACGGCGGATCAGAGGGGACGAAGGGATGGGCCACGACGCGACCCAGCTTGGCCAGGACGGCTTGTCCTTCCGACGAGAGCATGTAGTCGATGAAGAGCATCGCCGCGTGCGGGTTCGCCGCCCGCCGGGGCAGTCCGATCATCTGGGGGACGGCGACGACGGGGTCCAGCACCGCCCAGTCGATCGGCGCGCCGCGCCGCTTCAACTGCTCCGCACGGTGGTTGTAGACGTGCGGGGAGAGCGGCACCTCGCCGGCGGCGATGAGTTCGGCCAGCGCGGAGTGGCCTTTGCGCACCTGCAGTCCCTGGCGGCCGAGGCGCGAGAAGTATTCGCGGGCCTTGCCCTCGCCCCAGAAATCCCACAACGAGGCCAGCCAGATCTGATCGTCCGCCTCGACGGCCACTTTGCCCTGCCAGCGGGATTGCAGCAGATCGTCATACGACTTCGGCGCGTCCGCCGCCGCGACGGCGCGGGTGTTGTACCCGGCGACCAGCATGTTGGCCCGTGTCATCACCCAATAGCCCTCCGGGCTCTTGGCGCTCCTGGGGTAGGCGCCCGACCGCGGGGAGGCGAACGGCGTGAGGATGCCTTCCTTCTGGACCTTCCCCAGGTCGATGCTGGAGAGCTCCACCACATCCGCCAGGTACTTGCGCCCCCGGTATTCGGTGATGACCTTGAGGGCGACATCTTCCGTGGAAGCCCGATAGATCTCCGCGCGGACAAATGGGTACCGCCGCGTGAAGGCCTCCAGNAGCGGGTTGGCCTCTTCAAGGCTGAGCGCGCTATAGAGCAGCAGCCGCCCTTCGCGCCTCGCCCCGGCCTCCAGTATCTGCTGCCGATCGGTTGCCCGGTACAAGGCCACCAAGGGGACTTGGTCCTGGGCCGCCATCCCCGGCAACGAGGAGAGGCAGAGCCCCAACGTTATCGCGAGGACTGCTACAATCCGCGCCATGGTCTATTCACGCTCCTCCTTCGGCCTTCGCTCTGACGATCGGAACGCCGGTAGGCCCCGACAGGGGCTGCGCAAATGCCCCTCGACGGACCCGCCCAGATTGACCTGAAGGGATTTCCTAAAAGTGTAGAGGAGGGGGTGGGGGGCGTCGATACGTCGAAGGGCGGAATATACCCCCCTTAAGGATAGATATCGGGGCCCCAGGGGAGCGGCGTGCCTGGGGTGGGGGGCTGAGCCCGGAATCGGGTCTCTGTCCGATAGCCTCAGGCAGGCGTGGCGCGTAGTTTCTAGGTAATTACGGACCCGGCTTATCGAAGGGAGTGAGGGTAGTGTCGGATCGTCTCCTCAGGGCAGGGCTGGTTGCGGGCGCGCTGGCCGTCGGGCTGATCCTGCTGCTGGTTCTCGCGCCGCTCCCCGGCCTGCAGGCGCAGACGGGGTTCTACGTGGCCATCGCCCCGTACATCAGCCAGACCCATCCCTGCACCTATCACGTGAAAGGCTCCTGTCAGGCCGA
>C687J26657_10000255_pt1 | contig 11439 bp, 12 predicted proteins | sample RifCSP19_2_FD_26657 | JGI IMG/M metagenome (IMG submission 26657)
ATGAAATTTCTAAATTAGATTAACTAAAAATAGAATCCACACTCCCACACACGAAAACTCAAGCGTTTTCGTTATGAGCAGAACATGTTATAGTTACAAATCTGCTAGTGATGTGCTTTACTTGCAAAATGGATTCTATCGATTCAATGGAAAATTAAAACAATACCCTTACGAATCTATCTCTGCTTGTAACGTGAATACTCGTCTATGTTGGCCTCAAGAACTACCAACAAAACTGACGATTCCTGGAATATGGTCATTCTTGCATTATCACTTGTTTACACCCATTTACAATTTATTCGTAAAATATTACAATTATTTCTCTAAATATTATAAATTATATGATGTTTGAAAGATATTACATACAAATATTCTTAAGAATTTTCGTATATATATAAAATATAGAAATGTCTCATATTGTATGCCAGGAAATTGGTAATTGTAAAGTAACAGATTATGCATTTGTTAGACGAATTCTTGTTCCTTTTAATGATGCCAGACATGCACCTAATGTGTTTGGGTTTGCCATGACTTTGGCAAAAATAATGGGTGCATCTATTACGATTGTATCAATAGTCAATAAGGATCTGCAGAGAAGCTGGGTCAATGGAACGCCAAGTCGAGAAAAATCAATATCACTTAGTAGTGTTGATATTCTAAAAAAAGGAATTAAAAAGCTAGAAGAACAAGCCAAAAAGTTTCAAATCCCATTTGACTATACAATAATCCCATCAAGAAAAGTATCAGATTCTATCCTTGCATTAATCGATTCCCAAAAAATCGATCTCGTTGTAATGGGAACAAAAGGTAACGCAATGTGGAAAGAGATGTTATTAGGAAGAGTTTCCAGTTCTGTGGGATTAAATGCTAAATGTCCAGTTTTATTAGTTAAGTAAAACTGTAAACTCGCAAAATTACTATTATCCAAATTTGTAAATGACTTTACAATTTCGCTAAATTGCTTTGAGATTTGAAGTAATTCTAAAAATCACTTAGAGTTACTAGACGCAGCTTCTAAAAATGCCTTAAACGCTTCTTCAGGAAAGCCAGGTCTACTACTGAATTCAGGATGAAATTGTACTCCAAAAAAGAATTTGTGTGATGGGATCTCTAATATCTCCATTCTTTTTCCATTATCACTTTCTCCGGAAAAGACCATTCCTTTTTCAATAAACATGTCAATGTACTTTTTATTGAACTCGAATCTATGTCTATGTCGTTTGGAAATGAATTTGGAATTGTAGACTTTGTATGCTAGGGAATTTTCTTTTACATTGATATCATTTGCTCCTAATCTCAATGAACCTCCCATATTTGCAACAGCTTTTTGTTCAGGCAGCAAATCAATTACAGGATTTGTTGTTTTAGGATCTACTTCTGTAGAATTTGCACCATTCAAACCACATACATTTCTTCCAAATGCAACTGCAGCCAACTGAAAACCAAAACATATCCCTAGATATGGTATGTTTTTTTCACGAGCAAAATTTGCAGTTTTTATTATTCCCTCAGAACCCCTTGTCCCAAAGCCTCCAGGAACAAGTATCCCATCAAAATTCCCTAATTTTTCCATGTTTCCATCTAGAGTTTCAGAGTCAATCCATTCTATTGATACATTTTTACCAATTGATGCCCCTGCATGTTTTAATGCATGGTTTACACTAACATAGCTATCAGTTAAAGTAACATATTTTCCAACCATTGCAATATTTACTGTTTTTTCATATTTCTTTATTGAATTAACAATTGAATTCCATTTATCCCAGTTTGCTGATGCGTTGACTAGTCCAACCATGCCAAATTTTTTAAAAATAATGTTTACTAGATCTTGATCATACAAAATTTGTGGTACTTTAAAGATAGAATCTACATCATGACAAGAAAATACATCTTTTACAGAAACATTAGTAAACATTGAAATCTTTTTCTTGGTTTTTTCTAATAGCGGACTGGTGCAACGAACTGTAAGTAAATCAGGTTGAATACCAATCCTTCGTAATTCCTGTACACTATGTTGTGTTGGTTTAGTTTTTTGTTCTCCTACTACATCAAGTGATGGAGCCAAAGTAACATGGACAAAAATGACGTTTTCAGGACCGTCTTCTGTTCTAATTTGTCTTAAAGCTTCAAGAAATGGTAAGCTTTCTATGTCTCCTACAGTTCCTCCACATTCGACTACTAAAATATCGAGTTTTTCATCTTCTGCAATCTTTCTAATGCGATTTTTAATTTCATCTGTGATATGTGGAATTATTTGTACACATGCTCCAAGATATTCTCCCCTTCGTTCTGCTTCAATTACATTAGAATAAATTTGAGCAGTAGTGATATTGTGAGATTTTGGAATGTTTTGATTTAGAAATCTCTCATAATTTCCAATATCCATATCACATTCGCCCCATCATCTGTAACAAAGACCTCTCCATGAGCAACTGGATTCATGGTTCCTGCATCATAATTTAGGTAGGGATCTATCTTTACACAAGATACCTTCTGATTTGATAATTGTAACAATTTTGCTATTGAAGATGAAACAACGCCTTTTCCAAGGCCAGACATAACTCCCCCCGTAATGAAGATAAATTTCGTCTGCACATATGGGAATAGAAAATCCCTTATTTATTTCTCACATTATTTGGTAGTGTTTTTTAGACTTTTTGTAAAAGTAGCAATTTTTGATTCGATTTTTTCAAAGGGAGTTTGGTCTATTAATCGAAGAAATGCACTCCCTACAATGATGGCATCTACTCCTAGAGACAAAAAAATCCTTGCGTCATCTGGGGTATAAACACCAAAACCAATTCCAATGGGAATTTTTTTATTCACAATTTTTTTTGTTTTTTTAATTGCATCAATAGTATATTTCTGAATTCTAGTATGCATTCCTGTAGTGCCATAGATTGATACTAGATACAAAAACCCAGATGTTGCTTTTAGAATTTTTTTAATACGTTCTGTACTGGTATTAGGCGAGATCAAAAATATAGTATCTAATTGGTTTTTCCTTGCTGCATCCAAATAGGTTTTAGATTCTTCTACTGCCATATCTGGCAAAATCAACCCATCTATCCCAACACTTTTTGCTCTTTTCATGAATTTATCAAATCCTTTTCTATATAGTATGTTAGTATAAGTCATCAACACTAACGGCACATCAGTTTCTTTTCGAATTTTTTTTATTATTTGAAAAAAATTCTCAAGTTTAGTTCCTTTGTTTAAGGATATGGTACTTGCATTTTGAATTACAGNTCCATCAGCAATAGGATCTGAAAATGGAAATCCAATCTCAATAATGTCAGCTCCNCCTTTTAATAATCCCCTTATTGCAGATATTGTAGTTTTTTCATTTGGATANCCAACCATTATGTATGCAATTAGGGCTTTTTCTTTTTTCTTTTTTAGCTCTAAAAATTTATTTTTAATTCTTGACATGTTTTTTCATGTATTCCTCAACAATTTCTACGTCCTTATCACCTCGACCTGACAGGGTAACTACTATTGATTCTGACTTGGGTCTTTTTTTTGCAAGTTTAATTACATCTGCAATGGCGTGTGCAGATTCCAAAGCAGGAATTATTCCTTCGGTTCTAGTTAATAACAAAAATGCATCAATTACTTCTTTGTCTGTAGCACTATGATATTTTACCCTACCAGTGTCCTTGAGATAGGAATGTTCAGGCCCTACTCCAGGATAGTCTAGCCCTGCTGAGATGCTATGCGTCTCACGAATTTGGCCCTCTTTGTCCTGTAATAGATAAGTCATCATTCCATGGAGTACCCCTTTTGAACCTGCGCTAAGAGTGGCTGAATGTTTATCAGTTTTTAATCCAAGACCAGCGGCTTCTACACCAATCATTTCTGTATCACTATCAAGTAACGGATAAAATGTTCCAATAGCGTTTGATCCTCCCCCGACACAAGCAACAACAGCATCAGGCGTTTTATTATTAATTTTCTTCATCTGTTTTTTTATTTCTTTACCAATGACTGATTGAAAGTCACGCACCATGACAGGATATGGGTGTGGACCAACTGCAGACCCTAATAGGTAATATGTAGTATCAACATTTGTAATCCAATCTCGAATTGCCTCATTTATTGCATCCTTGAGTGTTTGAGAGCCAGATTTTACTGGATGTACTTTTGATCCTAAAAGATTCATTCTAAATACATTGAGCTTTTGACGAATTGTATCCTTGTATCCCATGTAGACCTCAGAATGTATTCCAAGACATGCACATGCCATTGCAGTAGCAACTCCGTGTTGTCCTGCCCCAGTTTCTGCAATAATGCGTTTCTTTTTCATTTTTTTTGCAAGAAGTGCTTGTCCAAGTGTATTGTTTATCTTATGAGCTCCGCCATGAAGCAAGTCCTCTCTTTTAAGATAAATTTTTGCACCTCCGATTTTTTCTGTAAGGTTTTTTGCAAAGTAAAGTGGGGTTGGCCTTCCTGCGTAATATTTTAGATAATAGTCCAGTTCTTTTTTGAAATTTTTATCATCTTTGAATTTTAGATAATTCTCTTCTAGCTCCTCAATTGCAGGAACAAGTGTTTCAGGAATGTATCTTCCACCATAGTCGCCAAATCTGCCTTGTTTTGGAAGACTTGTTTTCATATTGCATTCACCAATTGACTGACCCTCTCTTTGATATTATCGCTTTTCATTATACTAGAGCCAACAAGAAAAGCATCTGCGCCACAGCTATGGAGAAAACGAATATCTTCTGGAGTTTCAATCCCACTTTCAGAAATCACTATTCTGGATTGTTCATAATTTTCCAAAATTCTCTTTGTATTGTTGATGTCTAATTCTAGAGTGTCTAAATTTCTATTGTTTATGCCTAAAATATCCGCCTCTGTTTTTAGCGAATTTTTAAATTCTTTTCCAGTATGAGATTCTAACAATATTTTGAGGCTATTTTTATGCCCATATTCTATTAATTCATCAATTTCATTGACAAAACCTTGATCAAACAAGGATTGAATTAACAAAATATAATCTGCTCCAATTTTTTTGGCTGCATCGATTTGGATTTTATCAATAATAATGTCTTTCATTAGCAAGGGTACTTTAATCTCCTTTCTTATTTTAATAAAAAATTCTGGTGATCCAGAAAATAAATGTGGTTGTGTTAGTATAGATAATGCTTTTGCACCCCCATTAATCATAGATTTTGCAATTCCAACAGGATCTGATTTTTTTTTAATTTCCCCTAATGATGGAGAAGAAAATTTTATTTCTGTGATTAGAGTAGCATGCTGATTTTCTTTAATTATTTTTATAAAATCCTGATTTGATTGGGACAAGTTTTCCTTAATATCATAAATGCCATCGTTTATTGCAGTTTTAGAATTTTCAAAAAGTTTTCGAAGAATTCCCTCCATGACTATTCAAATCCCTCTAATTTTTTTATATCACCACAATAGCGAACAAAGTCTTCAAAAAGACTGTATGACATTCCGCTTTTAATTATATCAAGTGCAATTTCAATTCCCTCCTCAAAACTATTTGCAATATTTGCAACTAATAGACCACCAGCAGCATTTAATGCAGTAATTTCCATCATTGCATTGTTTGCACTACTATTTAGAACTGAAACAAATGCATTTACAGCTTCTTGTTTGTTTGTGACTTGAATTTCTTTTATCTGCGGTTTGGTTAATCCTAGTTTTTCTGGATCTACAATCATTGGAGTTATTATTCCATTTTTTAGAAAATACACTTTGTTTTTTGATGTAGTGGATAGCTCATCTAATCCATCTTGTGATCTTACAGTCATTATGTTTTCAGAACCTCGTTTTTTTAACAATAACGCCAATCTTTCTAAAAGATCATCTGAGAATACTCCAATTAACTGATTTTTTACTTGAGCTGGATTGGTCAATGGGCCTAATAGATTAAATGCTGTTCTTCCCCCTATCATTTTTCTTGCATTTGCTACGTTTTTCATCGCAGGATGAAACTTTTGAGCAAACATAAATCCAATTCCAAATTTATCGATAATCTGGGTAACTCGTTCTGGGGACGAATTCAAATCATAGCCAAAATACTCAAAAATGTCTGCACTTCCTGAAACTCCCGATATTGAACGATTACCATGTTTTGCAACAACTCCCCCTGCTGCAGCAATTACGAAGGAGGCAGTGGTAGATATGTTAAATGTCTGTAAATTATCTCCTCCAGTACCACATACATCAATAATTGTTCCTTTACGCTTTGGTGAAATATGTAATGCAAAGGCTTGCATTTTATCTAACATTCCAAGTAACTCATCATCAGATTCACCTTTATCTCGAAGAGATTTTAAAAAATCACTAATATTTTCGTCTGAGACATTTCCACTCAAAATATCTTCCATTGCATTACTGATTTCATCATAAGAAAGATTATTTTTATTTTTTAATTTGGATAACATGTCTGCAATCATTTATTTTTCACCATTTTTACAAAATTTTCTAGAATCTTTTTTCCTTCTGGAGTCATAATAGATTCAGGATGAAATTGTACTCCTTCTATGAGGTATGTTTTGTGACTGACACCCATAATCTCTCCATCATCTACAGCCATTGCGGTAATCTTTAGACTGTCAGGAATTATTGTCTTATCACCTACCAATGAGTGGTATCTTGTTGCCTGAAATGGATTTTTTACATCTTTGAATATTGGATCTTCATAATGTTTGATTGGACTGGTCTTTCCATGTCTAACATGTCCTGCATTTACTACTTTACCACCAAAACAGTGGATAATTCCCTGATGTCCTAAACAAACTCCAAGTATTGGAACTGTTGGGCCTAATTTTGTAATAACATCATTACAAATTCCAAAGTATTTTTTTTCTTCAGGGGTTCCAGGACCTGGAGAAATAATTATTGCGTCATAGTTTTTTTCTTTGATATCATCAATAGAGATTTTATCATTACGTATAACGTCTGAATTGACACCTAGTTCCCCTAAAATTTGGGCTAAATTATACACAAACGAATCATAGTTATCAATTATGAGAAATTTCATTTCGATGCCTCCTTTAATGCTAAAATCATAGCATTTGCTTTGTGTTCTGTTTCTTTTAGCTCATTTTCAGGTATAGAATCAGATACAATTCCAGCACCAGCTTGAACAAATCCTTTTGAACCATCAAAAAATATACTCCTAATGGCAATGGCAAAATCGCAACAACCATTAAAAGAAAAATATCCTACCGCCCCTGCATACGCCCCTCTTGAATGAGGTTCTTGTTCATCAATTATTTCCATAGCCCTTACTTTTGGGGCTCCAGATACAGTACCAGCTGGAAAAACTGCTTTGAAGGCATCAAACATATCGTATTTTTCATCTAGATTTCCTACCACATGAGTAACCATATGTTGAACATGGCTGAATCGTTTTACTTCCATTAATTCTTCAACATGAACTGAGCCGTATTTGCAAACCCTTCCAATATCATTTCGTCCCAAATCAACCAACATAGTGTGTTCTGCAAGCTCTTTTTCATCATTTAGCATTTCTTGTTTTAATTGCTCATTTTGTGTTTCATCATCAGTAATTTTTCTTGTGCCTGCAATTGGAAATGTTTCTACAACATCTCCAGTCACTCTGAGCAACATCTCTGGGCTTGCACCAATAATTGTTCTATCATTCATTTTCATATGATAAAGATAGGGAGAAGGATTCATACTGCGTAAAATTTTGTATACTTTTAAATAATCTCCATTAGCTTCAAAACTAAATCTTCTTGAGAGGACTACCTGGAATACATCTCCGTCATGGATATATTTTTTTGCTTGATCAACAATTTTTATAAATTTTGATTTATCCAAGTTTACTGAAATTTCTGAAACATGAAAATCATCAAATTTATTTTCTGATAGTTTGAGTTTGTTTATTCGGTTTTCTTTATAGTAAAAGTAAAATGATTTATTTTGTTTGTTATCATACAAAATTCCATCTTCATATATCCCAAATTCCATTAACGGCATATCTATTGAATGCGATTGAGGAATTTTTTCCCATAATGTTACTGCGTCATAATTTATGACACCTACTGCCCCTCCCAAGTATCTATACGATTGGTCAGATATTTTTTCAAGAAATTGCTTCAGTGTTTCCAAAGGGTCATCAGTCTTAATTGTTTTTTGAGTTCCATCTTTGTATAGAAAAATAACTTTGTTAGAATATCCTTTTACAATTATTGATGGGTCAAATCCCATGATTGAAGTTTCTGCTAATTCCTCTGGACCAGTAAGTGATTCAAACAAAAACGAATGTGTGTAATTCCGTGAAAATTTATTGTATATTTCAAATTGGGTGCCAGTTAACTCTAGGGGTATTACTTTAGGATTATTGCGTCCAAATATGGCCACCCATGATAGGCATCATAATTATGTTCTCTATTTAAAATTTCTATTAGATAATTCGGGCGGGAGTTTGTTCTTATGATACAAACATGTTCTTAATTGTTAATTTCACGTTGCAATCATATAGGAACTGAGGGACTTCCCAAGCCCAGTTATGCCCCTCCATTTTGGGATCCTCAGTCTCCTTTAATTACGGTATAGTACGGTACCTTTATATGCGATCACGCGTAAATAATCTCATGAGTCAATTGCTTGTAAGAAAAACAGGGTCTAGTCTTTACCAAGACCTAATTTTTCCAGCCAAAAAATCTTGTTTAGATACAATTGCAGTTGAAGCTTCATGTTATGTATGTGGCAAAGGTCTTGAAGATGGCTATTCAATTACTGCAAAAAATTCCGCTACTGGAACCATACTGTTTTGTGACAAGCACTATTCTGTAGACTAATCGACAGGTTTTGTTATGGCTCCTTGAGAAGCTGATCCTACAAGAGAAGCATATTTTGCTAATGCTCCTGATGTATAATTTGGCGCTGGCCTAACCCATTTTTTTCTTCTTTGTTCTAAATCCTCTCTAGATACATGAAGATCAATTGCATTAGTCTCAATATCAATTGTTATCTCATCCCCGTTTTTGACAAGAGCTATTGGTCCGCCTACAAAGGCTTCAGGTGCCACATGTCCTACCATTAGTCCACGAGTGCCTCCAGAAAATCTACCATCAGTAGCCATTGCAACTTTTTTTCCTAGTCCTTGACCGATAATAGCTGCAGTAGTAGCTAACATCTCTCGCATTCCAGGACCCCCTTTAGGACCCTCATATCTGATTACTATCACATCTCCTTCTTCTATTTCACCTTTTGAAACTGCATCAAAAGCATACTCTTCTCTATCAAATACTCGTGCTTTTCCAGTAAATTTAGTCATCTCCACTCCAGCAGTTTTAATTACTGCCCCATCAGGAGCCAAACTTCCTTTTAGAATAACTGCAGTTCCAACATTATGTATTGGATTATCAACTGATTTTACAATGTTTTGTTCTACTTCTGGAATACTCATTGACTTTAGATTTTCATGAATTGTTTTACCAGTAACTGTAATACAATTTCTATTGATCAGTCCTTTGTCATCTAATTTTTTTAAAACAAATGGAATTCCGCCAATTTTATCTAATGAATTCATTACATAGCTTCCACCAGGCTTCATATCCGCAAGATGTGGAGTCTTTTTTCTAATTCTTTCAAAATCATCATATGTTAGTTTGAGTTTGGCTTCATAAGCTAAAGCCAATAGGTGCAATATTCCATTTGTTGAGCCACCTATGGCATTTAACATTGTAATTGCGTTCTCAAACGCCTCAAAAGTCAAAATATCACGAGGTTTGATGTTTAATTCTAATAATTTTACACAAGCCTTTCCAGTATCAAAGACTATCTTTTCTCTTCTATCATCTTCTGCTGGAGGACTAGCACTTCCAGGTAATGCAAGACCAATAGCTTCAGAAATAGATGCCATTGTATTTGCAGTAAACATTCCACCACAAGATCCAGCACCTGGGCATGCAGTATTTTCAATATTTTTTAAAGCTTCAAGTGATAACTGTCCTGCATCATATGCCCCTACTGCTTCATACACATCTACTACAGTTAATTCACGTCCATCTAAGATTCCTGGCATTATGGTTCCGCCATAAACAAAAACAGACGGTAGATTCAATCGAGTCATTGCCATCATAGTTCCAGGTAAGCTCTTATCGCATCCTGCAATTCCTACTAAGGCATCATATTGATGAGCTCGTACCATTAATTCTATAGAATCAGCAATTACTTCTCGAGAAACTAGTGAAGATTTCATTCCTTCGTGTCCCATAGCAATTCCATCACTTACTGCTATGGTACTAAACTCTCTTGGGGTAGCTCCCCCTTCTAGAACTCCTTCTTTTGCTTTTTGAGCTAATCTTCCAAGATGAATATTACATGGCGTAGCTTCATTTCCAGTGTGACATACACCAATGAATGGTTTGCTTAGGTCGTCATCAGTTAACCCCATTGCCTTGTACATTGCTCTATGTGGAGAACGTGCAGTACCTACTACAACATTCCTACTTGAAATTTCCATCGATAACACACTCCAAACATATTGCCATAATTTAGGGTTTCTTGAAAATTCATCCCTAGTTATTGTAATTAGAAAGTTGTTGCTAGGATAGGATTGGTTGGGCGTCTAATTCTGCTAATTGGGTATCGATTTGTGTTTGATCTTCGTTACCATAGGAAATTAATATTCTATCTCCATCTTGAAATACCAAATCTGTTATGCTAGGAACTGGGTTATGATTAACGTAAAACTTTAAAGAATAATCTTCATTTGTACAAAATTCTCTTCCATCTGGGAAAATAAAACATTCATCAGTTAGACTGATTCTCATTGTTTCAAACATATAACCAAGAGTCACGCCTGTTGAATGCCTGTGAACTGTGGTACCATCCTGAGCTTCAAAATGTATCCAGCTACTCTTAATCTGATAAGCAGGAAGTGAGAAATCAAAACTATCACCAAAAATTTTGACTAACATAGAAGAATGTACATGCTCATCTCCAAGTATGCCAGCTCCTGGAGGTGCGCCTGGAGCACTTTCACTAAGATTTGCAAAATTGTATACAGATACACCTACAATAGCAGACTATACCGCTAAGAACCGCTACAGCTATCAAAGTATGCTTTCTTTTTTCTTTTGTACGTTGAGTAGCAAAACTATCCCTTTTTTCTTCTCGTTCTATTCGTGATTTTTTGCCCATGTGTAGTCAATTTACGAAAATTCCCTTAATTAATTAACTGAATCAATGGAAAAACCATAAATAAAATACAGAGTCGGATCTTAATATGGCCTGTATTTTTTGTGATATTATACAAGGAAAAAAACAAGGTCATTTTATTTACGAAGATGACACCCATGTTGCATTTTTAGATAAATACCCAATCGACCATGGTCATTCTCTTGTTTTACCACGGGAGCATTTTGAAAAAGTAACTGATATGACTGCAGATAAAGTAGGAGATCTTTTTTCTAAGGTTCCTAAAAT
>C687J26657_10000256_pt1 | contig 11415 bp, 11 predicted proteins | sample RifCSP19_2_FD_26657 | JGI IMG/M metagenome (IMG submission 26657)
CTCATCGGGCTCATGGCCGACAAGGACGTGGCCGGCATCGTCGGCGCGCTCGCGCCAGCCGCGGCGCTGCGAGGCGCGCGTATCATCACCACGCGGGTGGACGCCCCGCGCGCGCTCCCGGCGGCCGAGCTGGCGGCGGCGTGGCGCGCGGCGTCGCCGGGCGGCCGTCACGACGTGACGCCGATCGGCCCGCTCGACGAGGCCCTCGAGGCGGCCGTCGCCGCGGCCCGGGCAGCCGGGGGACCGCTTGTGGTGGCCGGCTCGCTCTACCTCGTCGGGGCGGTCCGCGGCCGGTTGGTCGCGGACGACGACCTGCGAGACCCGGAGGAGCAGGGAACGGACCCCGGTCATGGCTGACGCGACCCCCTTCGTGACGCTCCCCGCCGATGCGGCAAGCGGCGTGGCGCCTGCTGTGCCCGCGGCGATGGAGATCGGTGGGCGTCGCTTCGCCTGGGGCGCGCGCACGTACGTCATGGGCATCGTCAACGTCACGCCCGACTCCTTCAGCGGCGACGGCTTGCTCGCCGCCGTGGCCGATCCGGTNGTGACGGACCCCACGATGGCCGCGGTCGATCTGGGCCGCCGCATGGCGGCCGAGGGGGCCGACCTGCTCGACGTCGGGGGCGAGTCGACGCGACCCGGCCATGCCATCGTGGACGAGNGTGAGGAGCGGCGGCGCGTGATCCCCGCCATCCGCGCCCTGCACGCGGCGCTGCCCGAGATCCCCATCAGCGTGGACACGCGCAAACCGGCGGTGGCGGCCGCGGCGCTGGACGCCGGAGCGGCGCTGGTCAACGACGTGGCCGCGGTCAGCGATCCCTCCGACGCGCTCTTCCGGCTCGTCGCCGAGCGCGCCGTGCCGCTGGTGCTGATGCACGACCGCGCGGAGCCGCGCTATCGCAACGTCGTGGCCGAGGTGATCGCCGACCTGCAGCGGGCCATCGAGCGCGCCGTCGCGGCCGGCGTCGCCTGGGAGCGGCTGATCGTCGACCCAGGCTTCGGCTTCGGGAAGACCGCCGAGCACAACCTGGCCCTCCTCCACGAGCTGGCCGCACTGCGCGTCCTGGGGCGGCCCGTGATGCTGGGCATGAGCCGCAAGTCCACCATCGGCCGCGTGCTCGACCTGCCCGCGCCCGAGCGGCTGGAGGGTACGCTGGCCACCACCGCGCTGGGCATCGCCGCTGGCGTGGACATCGTGCGTGTGCACGACGTGGAGCCGAACCGGCGCGCCGCCCGGATGAGCGACGCGATCGTCCGCCGCGGCCGCGACGAGGAGGAGAGGGGAACCGACCGATGACCGACCGGATCGTCCTGCAGGGGATGCGCTTCAGCGGACGCCACGGACTGTCCGACGAGGAGCGGGCGACGCCCCAACCGTTCGAGGTGGACGTCGAGCTGATGACGAACCTCCAGCCGGCCGGGGTCGACGACGACGTCGAGAAGACCGTCGACTACGGGCTCGTCTTCGGGATCTGCCGCGAGCTGGTGGAGTCGACGAACTTCAAGCTCCTCGAGGCGATCGCCGAGGGCATCGCCCACGAGATCCTCATGGCGTACCCCGTGGCCGAGGTCGTCGTGCGCGTCCGCAAGCTCAAGGTTCCGGTGGCCGGGAAGCTCGACTTCGCCTCCGTCGAGATCCGCCGCGCGCGTTCCGTGGCCAATCGCCGCCGCGACTGAGGTCGAGCCGCGGACGTGCGGAGCTCCGCCCTACTGCAGGTCGGCCGGGCGCGTGCCGAGCGTGACCTTCAACTCGAGCGTGGCGCCGTCGCGCAGCACNCTCAGGGCGACCTCCTCGCCGGGCCGGTAGCGGACGAGGATGTCCTCGAGGGAGTGGCCCGCGTCGATGCGCTGACCACCGATGGCGGTCACGATGTCGCCGTCCTTGAGCCCGGCCTTCGCGGCGGGCGCACCGGCCACGACCGCCGCGCGCCCGTCGCTGCTCGAGATCCAGGCGCCGTAGTCGATGGGCAGCTTCGCCTGGCGCATCAGCGTGGGCGTGACGGCCGTGTAGACGATGCCCAGGTACGGCCGTGAGAGGGGCTCGCCGGCGACGGCCTGGCGCATGATCGGCTTGGCCACCTCGATGGGGATGGCGAAGCCGATGCCCTGGGCGCTGCCGGCCACGGCCGTGTTGACGCCGATGACCTGGCCCAACGCATCCACCAGCGCCCCGCCCGAGTTGCCCTGGTTGATGGCCGCGTCGGTCTGGATGAGGTTGCGCAGGCGGCGCGGCTGGCCGGTCTGCTCGTCGGTGACGGTGATCTCGCGGCCCAGGGCGCTGACCACACCGGCCGTGACGCTGTTCTCGAACGATCCGAGCGGGCTGCCGATGGCGATGGCCAGCTGGCCCGCCTTCAGCGCCGTCGAGTCGCCGATGGGGGCCACGGGCAGATCCTCACCGTCGATCTTCACGATGGCCAGGTCGGTGAGCGTGTCGATGCCGTAGGTGCGGCCGCTGAACTCGCGCCCGTCCTTGAGCTTGACCGTGAACGTCTGCGCGCCGGCGACGACGTGGCGGTTGGTGAGGATCCAGCCCGACGCGTCGAAGAGGATGCCCGAGCCGACGCCGGTGGCCGGCAGGTCGAGCGGGTCGACGCCGATGCCACTCCCCTCGCGGGTCGTGATCGTGACCACGGCCGGCGAGACGATGGCGGCCGCCCGCGTGATGGCCGAGTCCTCGTCGATGCGGATCGTCGTCGTGCTGGCCGGCTGCGCGGTCGTGCCGCCGGGAGCGGGGGTCACGCGATCGAGCGCGCCGGAGGCGTCGAGCACGAGGTAGGTGCCCGAGGAGGCCATCACGGCCGCGATGAGGGCGACCGCGAAGAGGGGGCCGAGCATGCCGCCGCGACCGCCGTTCGGGGCACTCGCCGCGGGTCGGTCCAGCGGGTCCGGCTCGAGCCAGCGCGGCGGGGTGGGCGGGTCCGCCGGCGGGTCGGCCCAGCGGGGCCGGGTCTCCTCGGGCGGCGTGAAGGCGGGCGGGACGGCCTGTGCAGGCGCCTCGGGGTCGATGGGGTGCTGGGGATCACTCATGGCTGAGAGCGTGCGCCGCCGGGGTTCAGCCCCGGCCTCCGGCGGGTGAAGATTGCGTCACCTCGCGGGGCAGGTGGACGGTCACCTCGGTGCCCCTGCCCAGCTTGCTCGTGACGGTCACGCGGCCGCCGTGCATCTCCACGATGGAGCGCACGATGGCCAGCCCGAGGCCCGATCCGCCGGCGCGCTGCTCCATCGCCCGGGAGCCGCGGTAGAAGCGGTCGAAGACGTGGGGCAGCTCGGCGCTGTCGATGCCCACGCCGGTGTCGGACACGCGCAGGTCGGCGCCGTCGCGGACGGCCTTCAGGCTGATCGCCACGCGCCCGCCGGCCGGCGTGAACTTCAGGGCGTTGCCGACCAGGTTGCTGAGCACCTGGCCGACGCGCTGCGGGTCGTGCCGCTGGCGCACCGGCTCCGCAGGCAGCTCGGCCACGAGTTCGACGCCGCGTCGTTTCGCGGCCGGCTCGGCCTGGGAGATGGCGCTCTCGACGACCGCCCGGAGGTCGTCCGGCCGGAGGTCGAGGGCGACGAGGCCGGAGTCGAGCTTGGACAGCTCGAGCAGGTTCGTGGCCAGCCAGTCGAGTCGCTCGATCTGCTGGCGGCTGGACTCGAGGAACTCGCCGCGCGCCGCGGGGTCCTCCACCGCACCCTCCTGGAGCAGCTCGTTGAACGTGCGCAGGGCGGCGATCGGCGTGCGCAGCTCGTGGCTGACGTCGGCCAGGAAATCACGGCTGCGATCGCGGTCGCGGCGGATGAAGGTCACCGACTCCTCCAGCCGCTCGGCCATCCGGTTGAAGGCACCGGCCAGCTCGGTGACCTCCGGCGCGCCGCTGCCGCCCGCGCTGACGCGGGCCCCGAAGTCGCCCTCGCCGAGTGAGCGCGAGGCCTGGGTGAGGCGGCGGATCGGCCCCGTCAGGCGATCGGCGATGACGGCCGAGGCGACCACCGCCACGAGCAGGGCGATGGCCGTGGCCAGGATGAGGACGCCGACGACGTCGCGGATGGCCTGCTGACGGTACGTGTACGGCTGCGAAAGGCGCAGCGAGAAAAGCCGCGTCGGTGCTTCGGCCCCCGACTGCGACCACCAGCCGTCCTCGATGACGAACGAGACCGTGATGTTCGGGATGGGGTCGCGCGCCTGGCCCAGACCGGGCTTGATCATCGTGGCCGGGACGTCCAGGGTGTCCACCAGGCCGAGCGGCTCGTCCGCGCTCAGCGCCACCTCCAGCTTCACGTCCGACTGAGCCACGATCGCGGTCAGTGTGTACAGGAACCCGTTCGGGTCATCCGGTGCGCCGAGGGCGGCGGCAGCCTCGGGCGAGATCGTCGCCGGGTCGGTGGGCAGGACGATCGGGTGCGGGTCGGCCGAGCCGAGGGCGAGCGCGTTTCGCAGCTGGAGCTGGATGAGCGGCGCCATGATGCTCGCCCGCGAGGCGAGGCTCTTCTGCTCCTGCTGCTGGAAGTAGTCGTCGAGGAGCCGCGGCAGAGCGGCCAGCACGAGGGCCAGGGCGATGGCCACGACCGCCGCGAAGGCCAGCGTCAGTCGAGCCCGGAAGGTCCGGGGCAGGATCCGTCGCAGGAACCGTCGCAGCGTCCGCATCGGCGTCGGGCGCCCCTCAGCGCTCGGCGAACGCGTAGCCGACGCCGCGGATGGTGAGGATGAAGGCCGGGTCTGCCGGGTCGTCTTCGAGCTTCTCCCGGAGGTGGCTGACGTGGACGTTGATCGTCTTCTCGTCCTGGTCGAGCGCNTCGTAGTCGCGGATCAGCTCGAGCAACTCGGGGCGGGTGTAAACGCGTCCCGGNCGCGAGGCGAGGTGGCGCAGGATGTCGAACTCGGTGGCGGTCAGGGCGATGCGCCGATCGCCACGCTGGACCCGCCGCCGCTCGAGGTCGATGACGAGGTCGCGGTGGCGGATGATCCGGCCGCCGACCGCGTCGCTGAGGTCGCCGTAGGCGCGTCGCAGGAGCGCCTTGATGCGGCTCATCAGCTCGCGCAGGCCGAAGGGCTTGGTCAGGTAGTCGTCGGCGCCAAGCTCGAGGCCGATGACCTTGTCCACCTCGTCGTCGCGGGCGGTGAGGAAGAGGACCGGCGCCTTCGAGCCCGTCGAACGCAGGCGCCGCAGGACCTCGAAGCCGTCCATGCCCGGCAGGCGCACGTCGAGGATGACCAGGTCGGGCGCCTGCTGGGTGGCGAACTCCAACCCCTCTTCGCCACTGCGGGCCACGGTCACGGCATAGCCCTCCTGCTGGAGGGCGTACTGGACGCCGCGCGCGACGGCGTACTCGTCTTCGACGATGAGGATGGTGGCGGACATGCTGCCGCCGCATGGTACATCGGTGACCATCTGCTACCATGCCGCCGATCCAGTAAGGCCAGTCGCTGCGGCGCCCGATCCGCCCGCGCCGCGCTCCCCGTGAGGTCTCGACACCCGTGAGCACCCGACCCGAACTCGTCGCGCACAAGCGTGCCCTGCACGGCAAGGCCGTCGCACGCCTGCGCCGCGAGGGCATCCTGCCCGCCGTCGTCTACGGTCACGGCGCCCCGTCCGAGGCGCTGCAGCTCGATGCACGGGTCTTCGACGGCGTGCGCCGGCACTACGGCCGCAACACGCTCCTCGACCTGCGCGTCGACGGCGGCCGTGCTCGCCCCGTGCTCGTCCACGCGATCCAGGAGCACCCCACGAAGCGCAACGCGATCCACGTGGACTTCTTCCTCGTGAAGATGACCGAGGAGCTCACCGTGGACGTGCCGGTGGTCGCCATCGGTGTGTCGCCCGCGGTCGACAAGCTCGGCGGCACGCTGTTGCACGTGATGGACTCGGTGAAGATCCGCGCGCTGCCGGGCGACCTGCCGCAGACGATCCCGGCCGACATCTCCGTCCTGGACACCTTCGAGGCCGTGATCCACGTCGGCGACCTGCCGCTGCCCGAGAAGGTCCACCTCGTGACCGACCCGGGCGAGCTGGCGCTGCGGGTCCAGGCGCCGCGCGTCGAGGAGGTCGCCGCACCGGCCCTGGCCATCGAGGGTCCGGCCGCCGAGGCCGAGGCCGCCGAGGCCGAGGCCGCCGTGCCCGAGGCGACCGAGGGCTAGGCTCCGGCCGGCTCCACCCCCACCTCGCCCGCGCCGTGACGCTCATCGGCGGGCTGCGCGCCATCCGGCGCCGCGACCTCGCCTTCATCGTCGCCGGCGGGATCGCGGCCGGCCTTCTGCTGGCGGCCATCGTGGCCGCCGCCGAGCCGTTCCCTGCCTTCTCGCTGGGGCCCGGCCAGGATTCGCACTCCTACTGGGCCGCACCACTCGCCGACCCCTACCACGTCTCGGTCGTGGGCACGCAGGACTTCTACCCGTACTCGCCCGCGATCCTCCAGGCGATGGCACCCCTGAAGGTCCTGGGCTGGGCCGCCTTCTCGGGCCTGTGGGCGGCGCTGCTCCTGCTCGTCCTCCTGGCCCTGACCGGCCCGCGGCTCTTCGTGTTCGGGCTGCTCCTCGCCCTTCCGGAGCTGTGGGGCGGCAACATCCACCTGCCGCTCGCCCTCGCCGTGGCGGCAGGCCTGCGCCGGCCGGGGGCCTGGGCGTTCGTCCTGCTCACGAAGGTCACGCCCGGCGTCGGCCTGCTCTGGTTCGCCCTGCGCCGCGAGTGGCGGGCGCTGGCCGTGGCCGTGGGCACGACGACCGTGATCGCCGGCGTCTCGTTCGTCGCGCAGCCCGCCGCCTGGCTGGACTGGGGCAGGATCCTGGTGGAGAACCTGGGCGTGGCCGGCGGCCAGATGAGCAGCGGGGCGGCCATGGGCTCGATCGGGGTGCCCTTCCTCGTGCGCCTGCCGGCGGCGATCGNNCTCATCGCCTGGGGCNCCCGGACCGACCGCCCCTGGCTNCTTCCCGTNGCGGCGATGCTCGCCCAGCCGCTCGTCTGGTTCGGAGGCCTGACCGTGCTGCTCGGCGTGGTCCCGTACCTCCGCGGCGCCTCGTGGGCCCGCCCGCCTCAGAGGTAGCGGTCTTCCTCGTAGCACCAGGCGAAGCCGCGCCCGACCGGCACGGAGTAGATGATCGGGTGGCGCCCGCCGAGGGCGTGGGCCCGAGCGTGTCCGGCCTGCGACTCGCAGCAGCCGACGTGTCCGCAGGACGCGCACATGCGCAGGTTCACCCGGCTGCCACACTCCTGGCACTCGTCCGCCTGCGGGGCCGCCAGGCTGGCCGGGTGGTGCGGGCAGGTGAAGACCTTCGCGCCGGTGCTCATGCGCGGACGATACCGCGCCGCGCTGGTCCGCACTGGTCCGTATGACCGGCTGGCATGCGAGGCCAAGGAACCGAGCCTGGCTGCCTTCCGATGGGCCCTCATCGCAGCGCACGCGAGCGTGTCTCTACCGCTTCGCATGACCGCCGGGCATACTCGTCGTGAGGCCGCGGGCCGTCAGCCCCCGAACAGCTTGCAGCCGGCGGCCCGGGCGTCCTCGGCCAGCGCCGCGAGCGCCTCATCGCTCGTGGCACTCGCCTGCAGCAGCCCCATGACCCGGACCACGCCGACGTCCCGGTAGGCGGCCAGCAGCTCCACGCGGGCGGCGCCGGGCACCCCGTACGTGTCCCGCCCGATGTTCACCGACAGCCGCAACGTGGCCGGGTCCCGCCCGATCTCCTCGCAGCGCGAGCGGATGACGGGCAGGGCCGCGCGGACCTCGTCCGGGCTCAGCCAGTCAAGGTTCAGCTCGTCGGCGTGCCGTGCGGCCAGGCGCCAGGTGACGTTGGGCCCGTTGCCGCCCACGATCACCGGGACGCGCGGCTCCTGGAGGCCGCGCGGCTGGTTGATCGCGTCGGTCACCGAGGCGTACGCGCCGGCGTACGTGGCGTGCCCCGGGCCGAGCATGCGCGTGATGACCTCGAGGTGATCGGCCAGCATGGCCAGGCGCGTCTTCGTGTCGGGGAAGCCGTAGCCGTAGGCCAGCCACTCGTCCTCCTTCCAGCCGGCGCCGATGCCAAGCTCCATGCGGCCGCCGCTGATGACGTCGAGCGTGCCGATCATCTTGGCCGTCAGGGCGGGGTTGCGGAAGGCGGTGCAGATCACGACGTGCCCGAGGCGCACCCGCTGGGTCAGCGCCGCCAGNGCGGCCAGCGTGGTNAAGGACTCGAAGGTCAGCTCGTCGCTCGGGTCGGGGACGGTGTGGAAATGGTCGAAGACCCAGATCGACTCGAAGCCCAGCCGCTCCGCTTGGCGAGCCACGGCGACCGTGCGCTCCCACGCGCGCCGCGCATCCCAGCCGTCGTACTCGCCGGTCCAGCCCTGCGGCACGATGACCCCGACGTCCATCCGGAACCTCCGCTACAACCCCCCTCGACGGCAACGATACCCCGCCGCTCCGCTCAGCCGGCGAGCACCGCGGCGATGGCCGCGCAGGCCGGGCCGATGTTGCGGCCCGTGAGGCCGGCCACGTTGACCCGCCCCCTGCCCACGACGTAGACGCCGAACTCCGTCCGCAGCCGCGCGACCTGCTCCGTCGTGAGGCCGAGGAGCGAGAACATGCCGCGCTGGCGCAGGAGCGGCGCGGGCTCGATCGGCGCACCCGCCCCCTCGAGGCCCTCGACGAAGCGCGCCCGGTTGCCGTTGATCCGCTCGCGCATCGCGGTCACCTCGTCCTCCCAGCGGGCGCGCAGGGCGGGATCGAGGAGGATCNTGGCCACGATCTCGCCGCCGTGGGCGGGNGGGTTCGAGTAGTTCGCCCGGACGGCCACCTTNGCGTGGCTGAGCANNGCGTGCGCCTCCGGCCGCGTCGNCGCCACGATCGAGAGCGCCCCGACGCGCTCGGCGTACAGGGCGAAGTTCTTCGAGAAGCTCGAGGCGACGAGGAGCTCGCGCCCGGAGCGGGCCATGGTCATGAGCCCCACGGCNTCCTCGTTCAGGCCGTCGCCGAAGCCCTGGTAGGCGAAGTCGAGAAGCGGCAGCAGGCCGCGCACGTCGACGAGGGCGGCGATGGCCTCCCACTGCTCGGGCGTCGGGTCGATGCCGGTGGGGTTGTGGCAGCAGGCATGGAGGACGACCACGTCGCCGGGCGCGGCGGCCGCCAGCGCGCCCAGCATGCCCTCGAAGTCGAGGCCGCCCCTCGCCCCGTCGAGGTAGGGATACGTCCGTGTGTCGAGGCCGGCCGCGTCGAAGACCTGCGGGTGGTTCGGCCAGGTCGGGCTGCTCAGCCAGACCGTGCTCGCCGGCCGAAGCCGCCGGACGAGGTCGGCCGCCACGCGCAGGGCGCCGGTGCCCCCCGGCGTGTGGAGCGTCTCGACACGGCCCTCGGCCAGGGCAGAGTGGCCGGTGCCGAAGAGCAGCTCGCGCACGGCATGCGTGTAGGCCGGGTCGCCCGCGATCGGCTTGTAGAGCTTGGTCGTCTGCGCATCGAGGATCCGCCGCTCCGCCTCGGCCACGGTCTCGAGCACGGGCGTCCCGCCGGACTCGTCGACGTAGACGCCCGAGGCGAGGCTGATCTTGTCGGTCCGGGGGTCGGCGCGGAAGGCCTCGGCCAGGCCCAGGATCGCGTCCGGAGGGGCGGGCTGGAGGTCGGCGAAGGTCGGTCGCATCTGCGCATCGTATCCCGGCGGGGCGCCGGTGGCCGTCAGCCCGGCAGCGTCGCCTCGAGCCGGTCGATGAAGACGACCTGGGCCTCCTTGACGCGCCGGCGCGCCTCGGCGGCGCTGAACCACTCCACCCGGTCGATCTCGGGGAAGGCCTCGCGGCGGCCCGACCCCGGCGGCCACTCCATCTCGAACGTGTTGCTCGCCGCGCTCGCGGGATCCAGGTCGCCCTCGACGGCCCAGGCATGGACGAGCTTGCCGCCCTTCTGCCGCGTCTCGCCGAGGGGGATGAGCGCGCCCTGCGGGACCGGGTGGCAGGTTTCCTCGGCGAATTCCCGGCGCGCCACCGCGAGCAGATCCTCAGCCTCGTCGTCGACCTCGCCCTTGGGGATCGACCAGTGGCCGGCGTCCTTGGTGCGCGCCCAGGGACCGCCGGGGTGACCGAGGAGGACCTCGAGGCGGCCCGCCCGGACCCGGTAGAGAAGGATCCCCGCACTGATGCGGCTGCTCATCGGGCGAGTCTAGGCGTTGCTCCGGCCGATGCTCGGGCGCGTGCCTCGCCATCGACGGCGTCGGGACCGGCCCGCTACGCGATCCCCACGAGCCTGGCCACGATGCCGCCGGCCGCCAGCGCGACCCCGAGGGTCGCGCCGCTCACCGTGAGCGCCGACCGCCAGCCGAACTCGCCGGCGAGGGTCGCGAGCGTGGCGACGCAGGGCACCGAGACAGCGGTGACGACCGCGTAGACGAAGAGCTGGCCGGACGTCATGAACGCCGCCAGACTCGACGCGCCGGCGCCGTACTCGGCCACCGCCAGGACCAGGAGCAGCTGGAGGGCCAGCTCCTTGCGCAGGAAGGCCAGGGCGAGCGCGATGCCGGCCACCGGCGGCAGCCCGAGCAGCCCCCTCACGAGCGGCGCGATCGCGTCTCCGATGGGGCCGATCGCCCCGGTCTCGTAGAGGCCGCCCAGGACGAACGAGCCGGCGAGCATGACCGGGGTCGCGGTAGTGACGAACGAGCTGAAGCGGAACCAGGCCTTCGCGCCGACCTGCCGGGCGATCGGACGGCGCAGCGGCGGCAGCTCGAGCACGAGGGGCGACTGGTGGCCGGGCACCAGGGCGTTCGCGGCGAGGCCCGCCGAAAGGGCGATCAGGCCGACCACCCCGAACGCGGCGAAGGCGGCGAGCGGCCCGGCGAAGGGCGCGAGGGCGGCGATGACGACCGCCGAGCGGGCCGAGCACGGGGTGAGCGTGATGAGGAACGACGCCAGGAGCCGCTCGCGTCGCGAGTCGAGGACGCGCGTGCCGTAGATCGCCGGGACGTTGCAGCCGGTTGCGGCGAGGAGCGGGATCGCGGCCCGCCCGGGCAGCCCCAGCGCGTTGAAGATCCGATCGGCGAGGACCGCCGCGCCGGCCAGGTAGCCGGAATCCTCGAGCACGGCGAGGAGGAGGTAGAAGGACAGGACGAAGGGGATCCCGACCGACACCATCGCCAGCAGGCCGCTGTCGAGGGCCCACAGGGTCGCCGCCGCGAGGGCCGGGATCGGGACGAGCGCCGTCACGACGGCCGTGAGGACCGGCGACACGGCGGCGCTCCAGGCACTGCCCAGGACGTTGGACAGGAAGGTGCCGAGGGCCATCGTCGCGCCCAGGCTGGCCAGCGTGACGAGCGCGAAGAGCGGGAGGCCGGGCCAGGGCGCGGTCACGTGCCGGGCGAGCCGGTCGGCGAGCGGCGGCCTGACGGCGTGACGTCGCTCGACCTGGGCGGCCCACCGCTCAGCGACCGCCCAGCGCTCCGGCTCGAGGTCTTCGGCCGCCACGATGGTCGCC
>C687J26657_10000264_pt1 | contig 11227 bp, 11 predicted proteins | sample RifCSP19_2_FD_26657 | JGI IMG/M metagenome (IMG submission 26657)
CTTTGCCACACAGTGGGGCAGAAGCAAAGGCATCGACGTGACCATCGACCGCGTCAGCTTCGCGGATATCGTGCCGCGGGCCACGGCCGAGGTGGCAGCGCAGCAAGGGCACGACGTCTACTTCTTCATCGCGCCCCCCTCGCAGTTTGAGCAGCAGGTGCTGGATCTGGCCGATATCAACCGGGAAGCCGAGCGGCGTTACGGTCCGATCATCCCCCTGGTCAAGGACAGCACCTACAACCCACACACCAGGAAGTGGTTCGGGTTCTCCGACAACTGGGTCCCGGACCCGGGAGACTACCTCAAGAGCGTCTGGTCAAGCATCGGGTTCACGCAGGGGCCGCGAACCTGGGAGGACCTGCTCACCGCCGGCCGGCAGATCAAGCAGAAGTTCCCGAACATTCAGATCCCCATCGGCGTCGGGTACTCNCAGGACATCGACTCCAACATGGCCACGCGGGCGNTCCTCTGGTCGTTCGGGGCATCCGTTCAGGACAAGGATGCGAACGTCGTCCTNAACTCCGAGGAGACGGTAAAGGCGGTCGAATGGGGCGCCCGGCTCTTCCGCGAGGTGATGACGCCCGCCGTCTTGAGCTGGAACGCCGCCTCCAACAACCAGGCGCTGGAGGCCGGGCAGACCGCCTACATCCTCAACTCCATCTCCGCGTACCGGTCCGCGCAGTTCAGGCGGTTGCCGATCGCATCCGACATATCTTTCGTCCCCGCGCTGAAAGGCCCCGCCCGCGCCCTGGCGGCCACGCACGTCATGGGGGTGTGGGTCATCTGGAGGTTCGGCCGCGCCCCGGACCTGGCCAAAGAGTTTCTGCTCCACCTGCTGGACAATGCCCGCGAGTCGACGCTGGGCAGCGAGTTGTACAACTTCCCCTCGTACATGGGCGCTGCGGCGGAGAAGAACACCCCGGTGGCGCAGAAGCCGGCCGAGGGCCTGAAGTGGACCCAGACGCAGGTGCGCAACGATAAGTTCGGCTCGCTCCCGCCGGATAAGCTGAAGGTCCTGGCCGACTCGCTGAAGTGGTCCGCCAACATTGGCTGGCCGGGGGTCGCCAACCCGGCCGAGGGCGAGATCTTTGACACCAGCGTGACGGCCGACATGTTCGCCAAGGCCGCGACCGGGCAGCTGACGCCAAAGCAGGCCGTCGATGAGGCCAACCGCCGGGTCAAGGACATCTACAACAAATGGCGCCGGGCGGGTCTGGTGGGCGGCGGCAAAGACAAGTAAGCGACCGGCAACGGGAAAGGTGAAACGGGGTGCGCCCGGGAAACTCAGGGCGCACCCCTACACGTCAGGCCGCGGGGACACCGATGGTGTACGTGGAAACACGCAATCTGCACAAACACTTCGGCGACGTGCGGGCGGTTGACGGCGTCGACCTGGAGGTCAAGGAGGGCGAGCTTCTCGTCCTCCTCGGCCCGTCCGGCTGCGGCAAGACCACTCTGATGCGCATGATCGCCGGTCTGGAGATGCCCACCGCCGGTGAGATCTACATCGCGGGAGAGCGCGTGGACGAGGACGTCCCGCCACGTGCCCGCGGCATCGCCATGGTCTTCCAGAGCTACGCCCTCTATCCGCACAAGACCGCCTACCGCAACATCGCCTTCCCTCTGGAGGCGATGGGGATGCCCCCGCCGACCCTGAAAGAGCGGGTGCACGGCGGCGCGCGCATGTTCGGCATCGAGCGGCTGCTCGCCCGCTTTCCGCGCCAGCTCTCCGGTGGTGAGCGGCAGCGCGTCGCCCTGGCCCGGGCGGTGGTGCGGGACCCGAAGGTCTTTCTCTTCGACGAGCCCCTCTCCAACCTGGATGCGCAGCTGCGGGCCGTCGCCCGCTACGAACTCAAGGAGTTCCAGCGGCAGCTCGGCACGACAACCATCTATGTGACGCACGATCAGGTGGAGGCGATGGGCCTGGGCGACCGCATCGTCGTGATGAACAAGGGCAAGGTGCGGCAGATCGGCAACCCGCAGGAGGTGTACGAGAATCCCGCGGACACCTTCGTCGCCACCTTTCTCGGCTCTCCACCGATGAACCTGGTCGAACACGATGAGACGACGGTCTTCGGATTCCGGCCGGAGCACTTTCTGCCGCGCTCGACCTTCGCCGCCCAAGAAGGTGTCTTCACCTACCACCTCCGCGTGCGACAGGTCGAGCACCTGGGGGCAGACCGTCTGGTCTACGGGCAGCTGGAGGAGGAGTTGCGATCGGACCAACCTGTGATCGCCGCCCTGCCCGTGACCATCCCGACGCCGATCGCGGAAAAGCAGGTCTACGAGTTTGCCGTCCCGCGGCGGGCGATGCGGTATTTCGACCGCGGCACGGGGCTGGCGCGGCAGGATGGCGCTGCGTAGAGAAGCGCAGCCGTTCATCCAGCCGGCGGCGACGCCCTTACGGCGGTCCACCCTTGCTGATCGGGAACACGCGCTCGGCCGCGTCCTCCTCGCTCCCGCCTTCCTGTACGTCATCGTGCTGGTGGGCGTCCCCTTCGTCCTGGCCATCCTGCTCAGCTTCAGCGCGGCGAGATCCGGCACGCTGTCCTTCCCCTGGGTCGGGCTGCACAACTTTGCCACGATCATCGCCGACTCCCAGTTCCGGCTGACCCTGCGGAACACGATTGTCTTCACGGTCGTCTCGCAGGTGCTGGTGATGGTTCTGGCGACAACCGCCGCCAACGTCCTGGAGGCGGCCTTTTTCGGCAAGCGCGCCGTGCGGATGCTCCTCCTCCTCCCGTGGGCGGTGCCGGTCTCGCTGGCCGCGATGGCCTGGACCTGGATCTTCGACTCGACCTTCAGCGTGGTCAACTGGACCCTTCGAGCCACTGGGCTATTCACAGGCTGGCTCTACTGGCTCGGCGACCCGACGCTGGCCATCATCGCGATATCATTGTGCACGTCTGGCGGATGTTTCCCTTCGCCACCGTGATCGTGCTGGCCGGGCTGACCTCCATTCCCGTTGAGATTCGTGAGGCCGCGGTCATTGACGGCGCCTCGTTCTGGCGCCGGCTCTTCCAGGTCAACCTGCCGCTACTGCTGCCGGTAGCGACGGTAGCGGTCCTGTTCGGCGTGGTCTTCACCTCGACCGACCTGAGCATCGTCTACCTGATCACGCGCGGCGGCCCGTACAACAGCACGCACGTCCTGGCCAGCCTGGCGTTCCAGCGGGGCATCCTCGGGGGCGATCTGGGGCAGGGCGCGGCGATCGCCCTCTTCCTCTTGCCGGTGCTGGTGGTCGTGGCCATCCTGATGCTCCGCGTGGCGCGGCGTGCGGAGGTGGGCGGATGACCGCGCGGCGCGTCGTCCGGCTAGTGAAGCGGATCGCCCTCTACGCCGCCGCGCTCGCCTTCACGCTCTTCGCCGTATTCCCGTTCTATTGGATGTTCGTGACGGCATTTAAGGAGGACAACGATCTGTACGTAGGGGGGACAGTGGCCACGCATATCCCCTGGATCTTTAACGAGCCCCCGACGCTGGAGCACATGCAGTACCTCCTCCAGGAGACGGCCTACCTGGCGTGGGTGCGCAACACGGTGCTGGTCGGCGCCGCGGTGGTGGTGATCACCATGGTGCTTGCCGTACCCGCCGGGTACGCTCTGGCCCGATTGACCGGACGGTGGGGGGAGCGGCTGGGGATTGGCATCTTCTTAACCTATCTGATCCCGCCGACCCTGCTCTTTATCCCCTTCGCGCGCGTGATCGCCGTCCTCGGCCTGTCGAACTCGCTGTGGGCGCTGGTGCTGGTCTATCCCACCTTCACCATCCCATTCTGTACCTGGTTGATGATGGGTTTCTTCCGCTCCATCCCGCGGGATATTGAGGAGCAGGCGATGATCGACGGTTACAGCCGCCTCGCGGCGATGCGGAAGGTCGTGCTGCCGCTGGCCGTCTCGGGCATCTTCACCGCCGCGATCTTTGCCTTCACGCTGGTGATGCAGGACTTCGTCTATGCCCTTACGTTCATCAGTTCTGTGGGCAAGATGACGGTGAGCCAGGGCATTCCGGTGGCGCTTTTCCGAGACGTGTTCAACTGGGGAGCGATGATGGCCGCGGCGCTGATCACCAGCATCCCCATCGCCATCGTCTACAATCTCTTCATCGACCGCTTCATCGCCGGGCTGACGGCGGGAGCCGTGAAAGGATAGATCAGCGCAATTCTGCGCAGGGGGTGGAATGCATGAGGCGCGTTGTAGTGGTGTTGGTTTGTCTGACGGTCGCTCTAATGTTCGCCTGGGGGGGAGTGCAGGCGCAGGGCCAGACGCCGCAGCGGGGAGGGACGCTGCGCGTCGGGATCACGCAGGAAATCCTCAACCTCGACCCGCACGTCGCGACGGCGTTCTCCTCGTATCAGGTACTGGATCTCGTCTACGAAACCCTGCTGCGACTCAACCCGCGGACGCTCGATATTGAACCCTGGCTGGCGCAATCGTGGTCCGTCTCGCCCGACGGCCTCGAGTACACGATCACGCTGCGGCGCGACGTGACCTTTCACGACGGGAGCGCCCTGGATGCGACCGACGTGAAGTACACGATCGACCGCATCCTCAATCCGGCCACCCGCTCTCCCCAGGCCAGCTTCCTGGCCCCGGTGAAAGAGGTCACGATCGTCAACCCCTTCGTGGTGAAGATCACGCTGAAGCAACCCTCCGCCTCGTTCCTCTCGGTACTGGCGGGCCGCGGCCGCTGGATCGTGCCCCTGGAGTTTGAGGACAAGGTCGGCGACCCCCGCGTGAAGACGCTGGGCACGGGGCCCTTCCAACTCGCCGAGTTCAGCGCCGGATCGGTGCGGCTGGTGCGGCACGAGCGGTACTGGCGCAAGGACGACCAGGGGAACCGCCTGCCGTACGCGGACGCCGCCGTCTACCGGGTCATTCCCGATCCCGCCACGCTGCGGGCGGCCCTGCGGGCGGGCGAGCTGGACCTGATCATCGGGTTCGGCGTGGACATCACCGCGGCCCGGGCGCTGAGCGGCGTCGCCGAGCTGCGGGTGATGACCGTGTCCGACCTCGCCTATAGTCTGCTCGGGATCCAGACCGAACGCCCGCCGTTCAGCGACCTGCGGGTGCGGCAGGCGCTCAGCCTGGCGGTCGACCGGGCGCAGTTGATCCAGGTGGTCTACTCCGGCCGCGCCACAGCAGGCGGGCCCATTCCGCCGACGGTAGCGGCCTGGGGGCCGATTCCCGCCACCCGGCTGCCCAACTATCGTCCCAACCCGGCACGCAGCCGCGAGCTGCTGGCGCAGGCCGGTCACCCGCGCGGCGTGTCCATCAAGATGATGCCGATCGCCACCGTCCCGGAGGCGGTGCAGATCGCCCAGGTGCTGAAAGAACAGCTGGCCGCCGGCGGGTTCACCGTAGAGATCGAACAGGTGGACTTCGCCACGTTCCTGGCACGCTGGCGCGGGAGCCAGTTCGACACCTTCGTCTCGTTGAACGGCGGGGATATCGATCCGGACGTCCACCTGTACCGGCACATCCATTCCACGGGCAGCACCAACGTCTTCAAGTTCAAGGACCCGGCGCTCGATCAGCTGCTGGACCAGGCCCGCGTCACCCCGGACCCGGCGCGGCGGCGGCAGATGTACGCGCAGGTGCAGCAGGCGATCGCCGAGCGCGTGCCCTTCCTATTCCTGGCGTACGCCGACCTGTTTGCGGTGTCGCGCACTGCGGTCCAGGGGTTCGTGCTCTCCTCGACCCGGTCGATGGCGCCGCTGGCGGAGACATGGCTTAGCCGGTAGCGCGTGCAGCGGTACATCGCGAAGCGCCTGGTCCTGCTGGCGCCGGTCCTGTTTGTCGTCTCGGCGCTGGTCTTCGCGCTGATGCGCCTCATCCCGGGGGACCCGGCGCAGGTCCTGTTGGGCTTCGAGAATACTGATCCCGAGCAGTTGGCCGCGGTGCGGCGGGACCTGGGGTTGGACCGGCCCATTACTGTACAGTTCGTGCGCTGGCTGGGCCGGCTGGTGCGGGGCGATCTCGGCACCTCCGCCCGTACCGGCCGGCCCATCGTCGCCTTGCTCGCAGAGGCCTTACCCTTCACGCTGGAACTGGCCATCTACAGCTTGGTCCTGGCCGTCCTCATCGCTATTCCCATGGGCACACTCGCGGGGACGACGACCTCCCGCCTCGCCGACGCCGGGATGCAGACTCTCACCCTGCTCGGCCTCTCGCTGCCGGCGTTCTGGGTGGGGTCGCTGTTCATTCTGCTCTTCAGCGTCCATCTGCGCTGGTTTCCGGTCCTCTCTTTCCCCGCGCTCTGGCGGGCACCCGCGGCTAACCTCTGGGGATTCTTCCTGCCCGCGCTGACGCTGGCCATTCCCAACGCGGCGGCGATTGCCCGGATGGTCCGCGCGTCCATGATCGCGGTCCGGCGGGAGGAGTACGTTAAGGTGGCCCGGGCCAAAGGGTTGACCGAATTCCTGGTCGTCCGGCGCCACATGTTGAAGAATGCACTCATCCCCGTCGTCACACTGATCGGGATCATCGCGGGGTATCTCCTCGGCGGGTCCATCGTGGTGGAACAAGTCTTTGCCATCCCCGGCGTCGGCCGGATGGGTCTGCAGGCCATCGTTCAGCGGGACTATCCGGTGCTGCAGGCGGTGGTGCTGCTCGTGACCTTCATCTTCGTCCTGATCAATCTGCTCGTCGATCTCCTCTACGTGTTCCTCGACCCCCGGATCCGCTATGCCTGATGCTCTGGCCCTGCCTGCCGCCCCCCGCCGCCCCGGGCTGCCCACCCTGGTTCTGCGCTCACCCAAGAGCCTGGTCGGGCTGGGCGTCCTGGTGGTCGTGATCGGGCTGGCCCTGCTGGCGCCATGGATCGCGCCCTACCCGGCGACGGAAATGCATGCCGCGGATCGCTTTGCGGCTCCCGGCCGCTCCTATATGCTGGGCAGCGACTTCTTCGGCCGCGACCTCTTCAGTCGCATCCTCTTCGGCTACGCACCTCGCTGCTGGTCGCGGGACTGTCCGTGGCCTTCGCGCTGAGCGTCGGCGGGACGCTGGGGGTGCTCGCCGGGTACCTGGGCGGAAGCTGGGACACCGTGATCATGCGTTGATGGACATCCTCTTCGCCTTCCCTGTGCTGCTGCTGGCCATCACGATCGTCGTGATCCTCGGTCCGGGGACGGTGACCACCCTGCTGGCGATTGGAATCGTCTACGTGCCTATCTTCGCCCGGATCGGCCGGGGGCCCACTCTGGTGGTGAAAGAGCAGGCCTACGTCGAGGCGGCGAAGGCTCTGGGGCAGCGCTCCTGGCGGATCGTCCTCACGCACGTGATGCCGAATGTCTCCACGCCGGTGTTGGTCCAAGCCACGATCAACCTGGCCACCGCCATCCTCTTCGAGTCGGCGCTGAGCTTTCTCGGGCTGGGCACACAGCCGCCCTACCCTTCGCTCGGCTTAATGGTCAGCGAGGGGCGGAATTATCTGGAGCAGAGTCCGTGGCCCACCGTCTTCCCGGGGATGGCCATCATGCTGGCGGTGCTGGGGTTTAACCTGGTGGGGGACGCGCTGCAGGAGTTGCTGGACCCGCGGATGCGCCCCGCCTGGACCTCGACGTGATCGGCCTTGCGGCCATTTCGGGAGTTCCCGTGGACGCGGACAAACCCCGCCTAGCGGTGATCGACGCGCTGGTGGCACGGGCTCTCGATGAGGGCGTCTTTCGCGGGGCCGTGGTGCACATCCGGCAGGGCGGGCGCGTCATCTGGCACCGGGCCTACGGGTGGGCCGAGGTGACGCCGCGCCGCCGGCCCATGCAGGCAGATTTGCTCTTTGACCTGGCGTCTCTGACCAAACCCATCGCCACGGCCACGGCGGTGCTGCAGCTCTGGGAGGAGGGGGCGCTCGATATCGATCGTCCGGTAGCGGACTACCTGCCGGCGTTCGGCGCCGCCGGGAAGGGGCGTGTCACGCTCCGGCACCTGCTGACGCACACCGCCGGGCTCCCGGCGTGGATTCGTCTGTACCTCCACACCAGTTCGACTGGAGAGGCGATCGAATACATCTGTCGCCTCACTCCCGCGGCGCCTCCAGGCGAGGTGCTCGAATACAGCGACCTCGGGTTCATTCTGCTGGGAGAACTGGTCGCCCGCTGCAGCGGGAAGGCGCTGGACGCCCACGTGGCGGCGCGCTTGGCACCGTACCTCGGCTGGGAGCGGACCCGCTTCCGGCCTCCGCCTGAATGGCACGATCAGTGCGTGGCCACAGAGGAAGGCAACGCTTACGAGCGCGCGGCCGCCGGGGAGGAAGGCGCAGGCTATCCGTGGCGCACTGACGTACTTGTGGGTGAGGTACACGACGGCAACTGCCACTATCTGTTCGGCGGGGTGGCCGGGCACGCCGGACTCTTCGGCACCGCAGAGGAGGTCGGGCGCTTCGGGCAGGCCATGCTCGACGGGGGGCGCACGGAGCGCGGCCGCCTGTTGAACGAGGCCACCGTTGTAGAAGCGACACGTGACCAGATCGGCGCCCGCCTGGGCCAGGGCGTCGGACTGGGCTGGCGCGGTCGGCGGGGCAGCGGGTCGATGGGCACGCGCGCGTCGGAGCGCGCCTTCGGGCACACCGGATTCACGGGGACCGCGCTGCTGATTGATCCGCCCCGCGATCTCGTTGTGGTGCTACTGACGAACCGGGTGCATCCACGCGTGGACACTAGGATCGATGAGTTCCGCCCCATATTCCACGACGCGGTACTGGAGGCGCTGGACTGATGCAGTTGGCGCGCGTTCTCGAGGCGATCGCGGCGAAGCCGGCGCGTTCGGTCGTCGGGCTGATCTCCGGTACCTCCGCCGACAGCATCGACGCGGCGCTCGTCCGGATCACCGGCCAGGGCCCGGAGGCCCGCGTCGAGGTACAGGCGACCCACGCCCACCCCTACCCGCCCGGTCTGCAGGAGCGCCTGCACGCCCTGACCGAGTCCGGCTCGGTGCGCGACGTCTGCGAACTCAACGTCACGGTCGGCGAACTCTTCGCCGCGGCGGCGCTGGCTGTGTCCAGAGGGGTCGTGGTGGATCTAATCGGATCGCACGGCCAGACGATATATCATATTCCGCCGGCAGCCGGACATCAGGGAGCAACGCTCCAGATCGGCGAGCCCGCAGTGATCGCCGAGCGTACGGGCGTCCTCACCGTTGGACACTTTCGGGCGCGGGACATGGCCGCCGGCGGGACGGGAGCGCCGCTGGTTCCCTACGCCGACTTCGTCCTCTTCCAGCATCCCACGCGCACCCGCGTCATCCAGAATATCGGAGGGATCGCCAACGCGACCGTCCTGCCGGCCGGGGGCGATCTGGAAGACGTGTACGCTTTTGACACCGGTCCCGGGAATATGGTGGTGGACGCGCTGATGCAGGCGTTCTTCGGTCGCGCCTATGACCGCGGCGGCGACGTGGCCGCACAGGGACGCGTCGACGAGCGGCTGCTCTCTGAATTGCGCGCCGACGAGTTTATCATCGCGCCTCCGCCGAAGGCCACCGGACGGGAACGGTACGGGGCGGTGTATGCGCAGGATGTGCTGGCCCGCGCCACTCGGCGGGGTCTCGCGGCGGAAGACCTGATCGCCACAGTGACGGCTCTGACCGCGGAGGCGATCGTGGAGAACTACCGCCGGTTCATATTCCCCCGGCACGACGTTCACGAAGTGGTCGTCTCGGGCGGCGGCGCCCGAAACGCCGTGATGATGAACCGGCTACGCGCACGCCTGACGCCCCGTCCGGTGCGGACTACGTCTGAACTGGGCATCGACAGCGATGCCAAAGAGGCGGTCGCGTTTGCCATCTTGGCCCACGACGCGGCGATGGGTCTGGCCACGAACGTCCCGGGCGCCACCGGCGCCCGCCATCCGGTGATCCTGGGAGCGATCGTGCCGGGGCGGATGGAGGCATGAGCCCCCGCGCGCCGAGTGCGCGGCGCTGGCGACCCGGTCCGCACCTGGAGACCCTGCCGCTGCAGGCGCTGCTGCGCCGCATCAACCGGGAGGACCGCCGCGTGGCGCCCGCCGTGGGGCGGGTCATTCCGCAAATCGCCGCCGCCGTCAAGAGGATTGTGGCGGTGCTTCGCCGGGGCGGGCGCGTGATCTACGTGGGCGCGGGGACGAGCGGACGGTTGGGATGGCTCGACGCCATGGAGGTGCCGCCGACGTTTGGCGTGGATCCCGGGATGGTGCGGGCCGTGGTCGCCGGTAGGATCACGGAGACCGTGAGCGAAGCTTCGCCGGTCGAAGACAACCGGAAATTGGGGCGGGAGGAAATGGAGCGGCTGCGCGTCGGGCCGCGCGACGTCGTCGTGGGGATCGCCGCCAGCGGCACGACCCCCTTCACCCTGGGGGCGATCGCCGAAGCCCGGCGCCGCGGCGCGTACACGGTCGGGCTGACGACCACTCCGAGAAGTCCCCTGGCGGTGCGGACAGACACCGCCATCGTCCCACAGGTAGGCGAGGAGATCGTGCGGGGCTCGACCCGGATGAAGGCCGGCACCGCGCAGAAACTGGTGCTGCAGATGTTGAGCACGGCGACAATGGTCGGCCTGGGTCACGTCTACCGCGACCTCATGGTCGACGTGCGGCCGCTCAACGCCAAACTACGGCGCCGGGTGCAGGACATTGTGGCCGCCGGGGCCGGGGTGTCCTCCGCCGAGGCCGCGCGGCTGGTGCACGCGGCCGGCGAAGAGGCGAAGGTGGCGCTGGTGATGGGCCTGGCGGGCGTGGATGCGCCGGAAGCGCGGCGGCTCCTGGTCGCCTCCGATGGGTTCATCCGCGGGGCGGTGCAGCGCGCCCGGCGGACGCGATGAGCCCGCCACCGACCTGCGTGCTATCATCGACCGCGGTACGGCGCGCTAGCGGTAAAGCAGGTAGGCCTCGCGCCGCCGCTGGAACTTCGCCAGCGCCGGCTGCCAGCGGGCCACGATCGTCTCCGCCGGATCCCCGCGGGTGAGCGCCAGCCGGACCTCCTTCGTCCCCCAGACGATGTCGAAGAGGTACCGTCCCCGCCGCGAACGGTGGAAGGTGAACTTGTCCGGGTACATCCGGCGGATCTCCGCCAGGATGGTGACGGTGGTGGTCGCCGGGCGGAACTGCAGGCGGTCGGTGATGTGCAGCCGCACGCCGCGGAAGATGCGCCCCGTCCGCGGGTGTGGGATGGCCGAGGGTGAGAAGCGCACGCCGGGGAGATTCTTCTGGTTGAGCCGCTCGGCCAGGCGGGTGCCGTCGAGCCAGGTGGCCAGGACC
>C687J26657_10000266_pt1 | contig 11214 bp, 8 predicted proteins | sample RifCSP19_2_FD_26657 | JGI IMG/M metagenome (IMG submission 26657)
AGAAGCTTACTGAAGGGGTGCTTCGAGATCTAAAGCACCAGGTGCTCCTTGGGGTTACTGGAAGCGGAAAGACATTTACTATTGCTCATGTAATTGCAAATATAGGACGCCCAACCCTGGTCATCTCTCATAATAAAACACTGGCTGCTCAACTCTATGGAGAGCTCAGGGAGCTTTTTCCTGATAACACAGTCCATTATTTTGTAAGCTATTACGATTACTACCAACCAGAGGCGTATATTCCCGCAACAGATACATATATCGAGAAAGACGCACAAATCAATGAACATATAGATAGACTCCGCCACGCTGCCACCTCTTCTCTATTTGAAAGAAGGGATGTAATTATAGTAGCAAGCGTTTCGTGCATATACGGTATAGGAGCTCAGGATTACTATGGACTACTTACTATCGTTGAAGAAGGAATGAGGCTAGACAGGGATGAGCTTCTTAAGAAGCTTGCAGAGGTTCAATATGAAAGGACCAATCTTGATCTTTATCGAAGCAGCTTTCGAGTAAAGGGAAATATAGTTGAGGTCTTCCCTTCACATCAAGAAATAATCGCTTTAAGAATAGAGTTTATAGGCGATTATGTGGATTCAATAAAAGAGATTGATCCCATAAAGGGAAAGTCTCTTAGAACAGTTCATAAAGCGGCAATATTTCCGGGGACACATTATGTTGCGCCTCGTGGAAGGCTTCTTCAAACTATCGAAGATATTAAGGAGGAATTGAAAGAGAGGATAGAGTATTTTGAATCCCGCGGAATGTTACTTGAGAGAAAGAGAATCGAAGAGAAGACCAATTACGATCTGGAGCTTCTTTCAACAATGGGTTTCTGCCCAGGAATTGAGAACTACTCACGACACCTCTCAGGAAGAAAACCAGGAGAGCCACCCTGGACACTCCTTGATTACTTTCCTAAGGACTGCTTAATGATCATTGATGAGAGTCATCAAATGGTGCCTCAGCTTCGCGGAATGTATGAAGGGGATAGAAGCAGAAAACTCACCCTTGTTGAGCACGGTTTTAGGCTCCCTTCCGCGCTTGATAATCGTCCGCTCAATTTCTCTGAGTTTGAAGAAAGGGTTAATCAGGTGATATTCGTCTCTGCTACTCCGGGTCCTTATGAACTTGAAAAGGTAGGTAAGAAGGTAGCTGAACAGATAATACGTCCAACAGGGCTTGCGGACCCTGAGATCGAGGTAAGACCTGCTGACAATCAAGTTGATGATCTCCTTGAAGAGATAAGAAAAAGGGTAAGTATAGGTGATAGAGTTCTTATAACAACACTTACAAAGCGAATGGCTGAGGATCTAACAGAGTATTATAGGGATTTGGGTGTTAGGGTTCGGTATCTCCATTCTGATATTGATACTCTAGAGAGAATTGCGATTGTAAGGGACCTAAGGCTTGGGAAATTTGATGTTCTTATTGGAATAAACCTCCTACGAGAAGGGCTTGATATCCCAGAGGTATCACTCGTTGCTATTCTTGATGCGGATAAAGAGGGGTATCTCCGCTCTAACACATCACTGATTCAGATCTTTGGACGCGCTGCAAGAAACATCCGTGGGAAGGTCATCCTCTATGCCGATAGGATTACCTCTTCAATGGCAAAGGCGATTTCTGAAACTACGAGGAGGAGGAACATTCAAGAGGAATATAATAAGAAAAAAGGAATAACTCCGAAGAGCATTGAAAAGGGAGTGAGTGATATACTATCAACGATATATGAGGCGGATTATTTTACAGTTCCAACGGTTGAAGAGGGTGATGTAGATGTATTTGAGGTTTCTCCTGAAAAGATCTCTGGCGTGGTTCAAAACCTTACAAAGGAGATGAAGGAAGCTGCAAAGAAGCTTGAGTTTGAACGCGCAGCAGAAGTGAGGGATAAAATTAAGAGACTCCGTGAGCTTGAACTTAGATACCTGGAAGGAATTAAATAAAAAGGCCACCAGAGTTGAGTCATCCAAAGGTCTACTTTCTATGGAACTTCTAGCTGCCTTCAGTATGATGATAAAATAGTTGAAACTATAAGTTTAGTTACTCAATGTAGTATCTGCTGAAGAATTGGGAGATTTAAAAGCGCTTATTTTAATATTATGATATAGAATCAAGGGCGATGATCTAAGCATCTAAACAAACATAAGGATGAGAAAAATGCCAAAGAAAAAAGCCACAAAGGTAAAGCCTATCCCGAAGGGTATGCGCACAGTAACACCACATTTAATTTGCAAAGAGGCGGCTAACGCCATTGAATTCTATAAGAAGGATTTTAGCGTAGTGGAAATGTTTAGAATGCTAACTCCGGATGGGGAGAGGCTTCTACATGCCGAGATACGCGTTGGTGATTCAGTAGTTATGCTGGTTGACGAATCCCCAGAATGGGGAGCATTAGGACCTACCAGCCTTAAAGGCACACCAGTCGCATTTTACCTATATGTAAAGAACGTAGATGCCTTTGTTGCCCGTGCTGTTAAGGCTGGCGCAAAAGTCGTAATGTGCCCGTGGCAGATATGTTCTGGGGCGACCGATATGGCAAGTTAGAAGACCCTTTTGGCCATATGTGGGAGGTCGCCACACATATTCGTGACGTAAAACCTAAGGAAATGGAACGCGCAGCCAAGGAGATGTTCAGTTCTAAGTGATATATTTCGAAACACGTTATATAGGCTGCCTATCAGATAGGTACAAATATTCATTTCAGGCCNTTATAGTACAATAATCTAAGAAGATCGGATAGTTCTAGCTANAATATAAAGTATATTATGATATTGATTNTAGTAAAGATGATTATAATATATTTAANTTCATAAACAGCTTTAGAAATCCTTTCAAATAATACATAGTTATNAAANTTATCTCTTTATTAATGTCAGATAAGTTTTATTACAACTCAAATATCGCCACGAGTCGGGTTCATACTATAGAATACAAGTCATACATGACTTTAGAGCGATGTAATTTTTTGATATGTCGAAGATAAAAAAGGGAAATCTACATATCGGGACCTCAGGTTGGATCTACGGCGATTGGGATGGCATCTTCTACCCAGAAAATTTACCGTCTAAGGATAAGCTTAAATACTTTTCCAGTCACTTTAAGACCACAGAAATAAACTACTCTTTTTATCACTTGCCAAGACCTAAAACTTATGAAAATTGGTATAATCGAACGCCTCAGGGTTTTATATTCGCAGTCAAGGCTAGTCGGTTTATTACCCATATAAAGCGGCTCGAAGGTGTAAAAGATGCTTGGGAAGGATTTTCAGAAAATACCTTACATCTTAAGGAAAAATTAGGACCGATTCTATTTCAGTTCCCTCCGAGTTTTAAAGCCGACGACGAGAATATTAAAAGGTTAAAAGGATTTTTAAAGCTCATAAGTTTAACAAATATAAGATTCGCTTTTGAGTTTCGCAACAAGAGTTGGTGTGATGAAGCAATTTATAATATCCTAAAGCGATTTAATATAGCCTGGGTTATTGCCGATTCACCTAAGTATCCAAAGGCTGAGGCTGTTACCGCCAATTTCATTTATATCCGAATGCATGGCTCCACAACCCTCTTTAGTTCTAAATACACCTATGAAGAGGTAAAGACTCTGGCTCAAAAGATACAAACGTGGTTGAAAAAGGGCTTTGATGTCTATGTTTATTTTAATAACGATTTTCAAGGATTTGCAGTACAAAACGCCAAAGAACTTTTGGAGTTAGTTGGGACCTAGCAANTGTGAGGATCATATAGCAGGGAAGCTGGGATTATAACTACNTCAGATATNCATACCGTAGGATCAGAGAGCAGNTTGTCCTACGATCACCTAAGAAAACAAGGANGCTTCCATGCCTGCCGTCGGCTGAGCTTATGCTCATTACTAATCATAGTTCATAAGGAAAGCTTGAAGATATATCATCTTGCGTTAAAAGACATTGAAGAGAGGTATCAACAAGCTATGAGAAAAGTAGAATTTTGGCTAATCACTGTTAAAAAGATAAGACGAGATATGTGTATACGGTAGCCATCCTTGGAAAGTATAAATATCGACTACGCACCTCGTTGTTTAGCATCCTTTATTCCCTTAGCCTTCTCTAATAATTTTTTATTGTTGTCTATATAGATTCTGATAGCTTCTTCCACGACTTCAGATGATGATTTTTCTATATACCATGCCAGAGTCTCTAAATCGTCTATAACATCTTTGTCTATTGTAAAGCTCTTTCTACCCTTAACCTCTTTCTCGGTACTGGATTTACTTATCTTTTTCCCCATATCTCTAAAAATATCACCTAACCCCAACTGGGATTTTTTCTTAGATATCATTTCCCCCTCCTCTTTACTCTTTTTATAAATTCATCAATAAATTCTTTGAAAGCAGTACCTGCTAAACTATCAGGCCTATATAACCATATGGGCTTTTTAGCTTGAATAGCTTCTTCTACTTTAATAGTTCTAGGTAATTTGGTATTAAAAAGAAGCTTAGAGAATTTGTTCTTAATAACGTTTAGGGATTCCCTAGCCACTATTGTGCGGTCTAATTGATTAACAACAATACCAAGAATCTCGAGCCTAGGATTTAGTCCCTCTTCTTGAACCCCTTCTACTATCTCCATTAAATCTCTGAGACCTAGTAAGCTATAGTAGTAGGGTAACGATGGTATCAATACATAATCCGAAGCAGTAAGTGCATTAACAGTAAAAACCCCGAGTGAAGGGGGACAGTCTATTATGACAAAATCCCACTTATCTTTCTTATTGGTTTCCATAGAGAGCGCATTCCTTAGTTTTGTATAACTCTTAAATGAGATCTGGAATTCAACTTTAGAAAGATGAATGTTACTAGTGACCAAACTAATAGAATTGTTTTCAATACCACTGACTATGATTTCACTGCTAAGCTTTGGCTTATCAGAGAATATCTCCATTGCGTTGCAATTCTCTTGTCTGTCAAAGGTAGCGGAAAGGTTGCCTTGAGGGTCCATATCTATAAGAAGAACTTTGTGCTTGAATTCATAAAGCCCCCAACCTAAGTGATAGGCTACAGTTGATTTCCCCACACCGCCTTTTTGGTTGCATATAGATATTACCTTCATAGTGTCATATTATTGTACGATAATATTATCATACTATATTATTCATATATTTTCAGCCCTAATAGTAAAATATTAATTTAATCTAAAGAAAATCTCAGTATATCATAATTAAATACACAATATATGCTCATAATCAGTTATTTGCCTAAGATGTTTAAATCTACTTGTATCTATGTCATATATGTGTAAAAATATGTCTAAGTTACAGTTCATGGTACTCAGTGCTAGTTTGTCAATTATATTACATTATGTACATAATATAGAGAAACTAATTGATACACCTTAGATATTACATTACTAATAAAGGGTAATATACTGTCAATACTGTATTATAGCGATGTATTTTGCAATAGTACATTAATAATCCTACAATACCAGGCAGATGTAATATATATTTCATGCATAATATTATTATAACTCTGTAATACTTTCTTATTCCATTATTTATTATGCTGGTTTCAAAACAATTGTTCAAATATTTTTATTAATGATAAGATTAGGTATTAAGCCAACTATTATCGTAATGGTCTATACCTTAACTTCTAATTACCTTAAGCTTCTATAGTTACGTGACTATGATAGATAAACTTTCAATATAAGTTCGCTTCTTTAAATAAGAGCACTTTGCCAACTTTACCTATGCATAAGTTACGTTTTACTTAGGACTCACCTACGTCTATCTAATGTAATGTGTTATCACATATTCAAAACAGTAAATATGGGGATTGCCCAATTTAAATGTTTCAAGTATTTTTTAGAAGCAGATGATTAAGCGACCGGCTCAATATCAATTTAATTCGTATATTGCCATCGGACGAGAATTATCAATAATTAATATATGTAAGCCTTAATGTCTATTCGAGTAGAAGTGTATATATTGAGGTTAAATTATAATAAATACTACAATCAGATGATATGATGATAGGATCATAACATGATACGGTAATCATACTATCAGATTCAGTATGATAGATTTCTGTTTATAAGCCGTTGTTGAACTTTTAGAGTAAATACACTCCCGGGTTACAAATTCTTAGCACATAATACGAATAACATATAAAAAGCTTGAAAATTTGATTGCTCTATAAATTAGATACTTTTCGTAATAGTAGNTTTGATTAAGCTATAATTAACTTAGTTCTATTCTGTGTATATAAGACATAATAAATAGGNAGTTGCAATCAATATCTAAGGAAAGACATTAAATACCTTAACAAACGTTATAGTATTATTAGTAATACATTATAACTAGCAGTAATCATAGTGTATTATCTCTAAATTGTCATATCTAGGCTATACTTCAATGAGTCAAGTCTAACTTAGCATTAAACCATCAATCTCCAAAATATCCTTTAGGATCTGCATAAGGTGACTAAGCTCTAGTCTACGATATAACTTAACTCCAGTTTAAAATCAAATCATACTTTAATCAGTAAGAATTTGCTAATATAAAAAAAATAATCGGATCTTTATAGATAATATACGATAAAACAGACTTCTACAGCATAAGTAAGCATTAAGTAATGCCATTAAGTCGTCAGAAAAGCATATTTCCTCATCAACCTCAATCAAACTAAAAGAAAGGTTCCGAAATCCTCCTCTCAGAATATTCCTTTAAATGAATTGTTAAAGCACACGAGATTGTGTTATACATACCAAACACCCCCCTTTTTGTTGATCGCTAGCCTGCGTGTTTAAAACGTAAAATAGTGCCTGCATCAGTATTAGGCCCGAAATCAGATCAGTACTTTGTTCCTTTCCATTCATCTGCCCCACCAACACAAATCTATTTAACCCGTTTTACTTAGTACCAATTCATCAATCCACATCTTAAAGACAGTAAAACGATTAAAAAATCCAAAGGTTGTAATTCTTCCTTTGCAAAGCTCAGCCTCCGTATCGACAGTCCACCAACTCTTCAATTCTCTTCGATTGTTATCACGTGATATACCCTTCTCGGATATGCTCTAATAGCTACCTAATGAAACACATTAGCCACGACCTTATCCTCATGCTTTTTGGTTTACTGAATATTATTGAATCGTCAGAACGGGGCTACCCCCTACCCTCTTTTAGAACGCTCTTCAAACACTAGTAAAGATAAAAATCCAAGCGCTTTATTTATAGATATAACACACTCAAGCTATTCTTTATTTAAAAGTTTATTTTGTCTTATGAGATCATTCTTAAATGGAGTCTTAGGTAAGTAACCATTTAATATCAAATATATTCATAAGTATAGCTTTAGTAGCTGAGGACAGTTTTTATATTCGTTTAAAGTTTTCTGTTGATTTTTATTGCTATGACATGATATCAAACACTTATAACAGAGGGCGAGATTAATATTTAAAGAAGAATATCTTAAATAATAAAGAGGGGCGAAAAATGGGGTTTCTTAGTAACTCACAGCTTAAACAGTTTAGTTGCGGTGATGTTATTCCAGGAAGTAGTGGAATGCTTACACTTGCCTTTGGTCCTGCCAGCGATGCGTTAAGTAGAGCTCCCGCTGGCAACGCTGCGTATCCCTTTTGGTTCGGTTGGTATCACCGCAAAAAAGGACAGGAGTTAAAACGGTGAAAAAACACAGAAACTTATGTTGCTTACTATGTTACTAAAGGAAAGTTTAAGATCTTAAGTGAAGATCAGACAAAAGAGATTGGAACCGGAGACTGGGTTGGTTTTCCACCTAAGACAGAGTACGAAGTCATGGCTACAGCCGATGATTCAGAGCTCGTGTGGGTATATGTCCCGCCGAAGGCAGGATAATTTCTTCTAATCGACCTTCTATAGAATTTTATAAAATCCTCTTTTTTCATTTAGGATTAAGTATAAAAGAGGGATGATTTAATATTTCTTCATCAATGTAAAGCTGATAATCCCTAACACACATTCTAGGAATGCTCTAACTATAAGGAACCTTTTCTACACCAATGATTACTTTACACCCGTGAGCTAAGTGATATAATCAAAACTGTCTATCACTAATTATTTATGACTAACTAATTAAAAATCTATAGGAGGGAAATAAGGTGCCTCTCGATTTTGAATTCACAGAAGAACAAAACATGTTTAGGGATACGGCAAGAGAGTTTGGGAAAAACGAAATCGAACCACTTATAGAGGAATATGAGAAAGAAGAAGACTTTCCAAAGGAACTCTTCCCCAAACTGGGTGAGATGGGGTTTTTAGGAATAGTTTTCCCCGAAGAATACGGAGGAGTAGGATTAGACAAAGTTACTGATTGTATCTTCGCCGAAGAAATGGGGAAGATTAACGCAGGAATAGCTATGTGTATCAATGCCCATACAGGCTTAGCACTTTTCCCTATATATAAGTTTGGAACGGAAGAACAAAAACAAAGATATCTTGTTCCCGGGATCGCTGGAGAGAAAATAGGAGCCCTTGGGCTTACCGAACCAAATGCTGGCTCAGACGCTCGTAGCATTCGCTCCCAGGCTGTTAAGGAGGGCAATAAGTATGTACTCAACGGAAGCAAGACGTGGATTACAAACGGCTGTATGGCTGATTTTACAGTCGTTGCTGCTTATACAGATAAAAGCAAGAAGGGTGAAGGTATTAGTCTCTTTATAGTTGAAAAGGGTTTTCCAGGCTTTAAAGTGAGTGGCAAAATACATAAGCTGGGCCATAAAGCGGCAGACACAGGAGAGCTCGTTTTTGAGAACTGTGAGATTCCTGAAGAAAACCTTTTAGTTGGAGAAGGCGGTTTTAACCGCGCTATGGCAACCCTTCTTGGGGCAAGAATTACCCATGCAGCTAAATCAGTAGGAATGGCTCAGGCCGCTTTTGAATATGCTCTTCAATACTCTAAGGATAGAGAAGCATTTGGAAGGCCTATATCTAAATTTCAAGCTATAAGCTTTAAGCTAGCTGATATGGCTGTAAAGATAGAAACCGCTAGACTAATGGCTTATAAGGCTGCGTGGCTTTATAGTCAAGGAAAACGATGTGTGAAAGAGGCCTCTATGGCTAAGCTTTATGCTGCCGAAGTAGTTCAGTGGGTTGCCACTGAGGCTGTCCAGATCTTAGGCGGATATGGGTACGGAGTGGAATATCCGGTAGAAAGATACTATAGAGATGCAAAGCTCGCTTCCCTCACCGAAGGCACATCTGAAATTCAGCATGTCATAATAGCCCGCGAACTAGGAATTTAGACGAAGAGTAATTTTATTCCACTACAATTTAACTTCTGAACATAAGTTCATCTCCGCCAGGAATATAGGCAAACCTAACGGAGCCAGCTGCCACCCCACAGCGGTTACCTTTACCATTTTTAACTGTGCGGATCAGAGCGTAGTCTTCAAACATCTGTGTCATATAACATTTTCCGCCATTACCATGTCCTCCCTGAACCGCGATTGATCTAGCTCCACGTCGAGCTGCCTCAGGGTCGGCCCAGATCCTGAGGTTTTATTCTATCATTGTGCTAGTCATTCCAGAGGAATCTAGGCAAGAAATAGAAGACCTGCCTTCTCTGCGGCCATGATCAAAAATGGCGACTATGACACGCTTAGGTTCAGGGGCATTTTCCCTAGCGTACGCGTCAGCAAAGTTTTTCAGCCACTCAGGCAATCCGCTTCATGGGAATGAAAAGCATTACTGATAAGCCTAATTGCACCTTCCTCATGAACCTTGACATCTTCATCTGGTGTATAATTGAGCTTGGCCATATCCCATTTAGAATTTCCCACTAATTGTAGATGATTTAAAATAATCCGAATCTATTTCGTTTATCCACGACTCCCAATCTCATCAAGTCACACTTTATTTAGTTATATCACAAATCAGATATATTTTTCAACTAAAATTTAACCTTCATATCATTTCTCTAAAACTTTATTTTTTATTTTCCAAGTTGGGCTTTCATTATTCTCAATGTATGGTAAATTCTTGTACCAATTTCAAAAAGGGGGGAGCAACATGGCGAGTTCAATCCCGGACATTAAACATGCACGTGAAATTCTAAAGAAACATAAAATCGTAATTGCAGGCATAGGGGAAACAGAACAGGGAAAGATTCCTAATAAAAGCTCTTTTCAGTTCCTCTCCGAAGCCTCCAAGATTGCGATAGAAGACGCCGGTATAAAAAAGGATGATGTAGACGGTTTAGTAACTGCATTTTCGCTTGTAGAGCAAACATTCATGCATTGCACTACCTTTGCAGATTACTTTGGGCTTAGACCAAGGTACTTTTCATCCGTTGCGATAGGCGGGGCAACCGCTGTCTGGATGGTAGCAGAGGCAGCTATGGCTATTGCAGCTGGACAAGCTGAAGTAGTACTTTGTGTTAGAGGAGATAACACGCTTTCTGGAATCTCCTCTTCCGGCATGGTTGCACTCATTAGAGAGATGTGTCATGCAGAATTTGAGTTTCCCTATGGCTTGACTACACCTGGTGGCTACGCTCTTGCGGCTAAGAGGTATCTTCATGAGTACAATGCAAAACAGGAGCATCTTGCTGCAGTAGCTGTTACTATGCGGAAGCACGCAGGTCTTAAACCAAACGCTATGAATAAAGAGCCTCTTACGATAGATGAAGTTATAAATTCTCGTATTATCGCTGATCCTCTTCGTAAGTATGACTGCTCAATAATTTCCGACGGCGGAGCTGCTTTCATCGTCACAACCGAAGAGAAGGCCAAGGCTCTAGGGATTAAGAAACCGCTTATTTATCTTTGGGGTATGGGAGAGGGATATTCACATCAATACTTTACCAGTCTTGCTGACTTAAATCAGATCTATAATGCTATCGGCAGTTCGGGCGAGAGGGCTTTTAAAACGGCTGGAGTGGGCCCTAAGGATGTAGATGTTGCGTTTCTCTATGACTGCTTTACCATCACAGTCCTTTTAGAATTAGAGGGGCTTGGATTTGTACCAAAGGGGGAAGCGGGTCCTTTTGCTTTAGAGGGTCGTTTAGAGATCGGCAAGGATCTTCCTCTTAATACTCACGGAGGGCTTCTTTCACAGGCTCATCTTGGGGCTATGCACCATGTTGTAGAAGCAACAGCGCAGCTTAGGGGAGAAGCGGGTCCTAGGCAGGTAAAAGGTGCTGAAGTAGCCTTAGTGCATGGAAATGGCGGAATCGTTTCTGCACATAGTACAAT
>C687J26657_10000268_pt1 | contig 11164 bp, 11 predicted proteins | sample RifCSP19_2_FD_26657 | JGI IMG/M metagenome (IMG submission 26657)
CAAGATCTTCAACGAATTCAACAAGCTGATATTATTATAATAAATGGAATTGGATTTGAAAATTGGTTTGAAGATATTGAAAGATTAAATTCAGAACTTACCATAATTGATTCAAGTAATGGCATTAATATTATAAAAGAAGTTAACAGTGATCAACATAAAGATAGCCATCTTGATGCTTCATTAGCTGATCCACATATATGGTTAAATCCCTCTTTGGCAAAAATTCAAGTTAAAAATATTGCAGAGAGTTTAATAGAATTAGATCCTGACAATAGTCTATATTATCACGATAATTCTGAAAACTATATTAAAAAATTAGATGTTTTAGATTCAAAAATTAGAAATGAATTATCAAATTGTAGCAAAGATTTCGTAGCATTTCATAATGCATTTATATATTTTGCAAAAGAATATGGATTAAATCAGCACACTATTGTATCAAATGAACCACATGGTGAACCTACATCAAAAACTCTAGAAAAAATAATCAATTTAGCAAAAGAGATGAAAATTCAAGTAATCTTTACAGAAGAGGGAGTTGACAAAAGGACAGCTGAAGTTATTGCAAAAGAATTAGGTGGTAAAGCGTTAACATTATCACCTTTAGAAATTAGTGAGACAAATACCAGCTATATTGAAAAAATGGAAGCAAATCTAGTCAATCTGAAAGAGGCATTGTGTAATTGAAAGTTGTTGAAATAAAAAACCTAACAGTTGAATATCCAGGAGTTAGAGCACTTGATAATGTGAGTTTTTCAATTGAACAAAATGATTTTTTAGGAATAATTGGGCCAAACGGTGCTGGAAAATCTACTCTATTTTCTTGTATGTTGGGACTAAATACTCAATACAGTGGTTCAATTCACTTTTTTGGAGAAGACATACGAGTGACCAAAAAATACCTAGGTGATGTAGGCTATGTCCCCCAAAAGCCTGTTTTTGAGAAGAATTTTCCAGCTACGGTTAGAGAAGTAGTAAGAATGGGTTTGAGACGAAATGGTAATGAAAAAAGAGTAGATGAAGTTCTTCAGGACGTATGGATTCATGAGCTAAGCCATAAGAGAATTGGAGAATTGTCAGTGGGGCAACAGCAACGTGTATTCATAGCAAAAGCACTAGTTGGAGATCCCAAAATCCTAATTTTAGATGAACCGGTGACAGGAATTGATGCTCAAAGTACAGAATTATTCTATGGGATATTATGTGAGCTCAACAAAAAACAAAACATTACAATAATTTGGGCATCTCATGATTTAGATGCAGTAAATAAACTTGCAAACAAGGTTGCATGCCTCGATAGAACACTATTTTTCCATGGAGTATCTAATGAATTTTTCAGCAACGAAGAACTAGTCAAAAAATACTCGGAATCTTCAATGCAAAAACACATGCATAATCACGTAGAGTCATGACGCTAGAAATTTTTTCCTATGGNTTTATGCAAAGAGCTCTAGTTTCTGGCATAGCTATTGCTCTGTTATGCTCCGTAGTTGGATTATTTTTAGTTTTGAGAAGATATTCCTTATTTGGTGATGCAGTAGCTCATTCTTCGTTTGGAGGAATTGCAGCAGGACTTTTGATTGGCATTTATCCAATGTGGACTGCGTATGTAGTTTCACTTGTCAGTGCGTTAGTCATTACAAGAATAAAGCAGAAATTTGACATATCAGGTGAAGCCTCTGTCGCAATTTTACTTTCTTCAGGAATTGCTGTAGGATTAATTTTGATTAGTCTGTCTGGTGGTTTTAACGTTGATATTCTCAGCTTTCTTTTTGGGAGTATATTACTCGTAAGTGTTGAAGATACAGTTCTTATTCTCGGTCTTACAGGTATAATTTTGATTGTGATTTTATTACTATACCGAGAATTGATTTATTCCACTTTTAATGAAGAACAAGCAAAAGTTAGTGGAATTCCAGTAGAAAAGATGAACTACCTTATAGTTTTCATTGCTGGAATTACTGTTGTAACCTCAATACAATTGGTCGGGATATTGCTGATTTCTGCTCTATTTGTGATCCCAAATGTAACTGCAATAATGTATGGCCGTAGCTTCAAACAAACTGCCCTTCTTTCAATCGCATTTGCAGTTTCTTCTGTAATAGTTGGTATACTAATTTCTTATTTGTTTGATATTACTCCATCAGGGACAATTGTAATGTTATCAGTTGCAATTTTTGCAGTTACAATTGGTCTCAAATGGATGGGGCTAATAGACCATTCTAAAATGCCTCTAAAGAAATTATCTTTGTCGAATCACTTTATTTAAGGTAAGTGGAACATTAGCACGATCAAATGGTTTTACAACATAATCTCTTGCACCAAGTTTAATTGCATCTTGTACGATGTGTTTTTCTTCAACAGAAGAAATCATAATCACTTTTGCATGTGGATCTATCTTAAGGATTGCACGCAAGGCTTGAATTCCATCGGCTCGTGGCATGTTAACGTCCATTGTTACCAGATCTGGTCTGATTTTTTGGAAAGCTTTGACACCTTCAATACCATCAGCAGCTTCAAAGATTTCTGATGCAAGTCCATTATTTTTGATAATATCTTTTAGGACACTTCGCATAAATGATGCATCATCTACAATTAAAATTTTAGATGCAACTCCCCTAGTCATAGTACTTTATACCTCTGTTGCATAGAATTTCTTGTCTTGGATAGAGTAATAATCCTAAGTTTGTTCGGCGTGAACATACATTTTTGGAAAATCTAATGATATTTTTCCCAGATTTTTTATAAAAGAGCTGAATCATTTTATTGGCCTGTAATTAACTCAGAAAGAGTCTCCGTTGGTAGTTTTTTCTGATAAATTCTATCTTTAGCACTAATAGGAACAAATGAATTTTGTAATTTATGGCCCCAAAGAGTTTCATCCATTCCCAGAACAAGAAATCTGTTTTGTTTCAAGACAGTATAGAATTTTTTGAAAATTAGATCTTGTGCGTCTTTTCCATAATAGATTAGTAAATTTCTACAAAAAACAACATCAAGATAGGTTGCTGGAAATGTTGTAATGTCTCCAACATTAAATGATACTAAATTCTTAATTTTCTCAATTATTTGGTATTTATCATTTTCAATTTTTTTGAAATATTTTGTAATCAATCGTGTATCTAAATTTTTTAAATTATCATTGGTATAAACGCCAGTACGTGCCTCTCTCAAAGAATTTAAGTTGATATCAGTAGCAAGTATTTTGAATTTATGGTCAGTATTCTTGAGTGCTTCGTTAAACATTATTGCAAGACTATATGGTTCTTCTCCTGATGCACAACCACAGCTCCATATTCGTATAGTATCAGTCGGTTTAATCACTTCAAGTAAATTAGGAATTACTTTTTGCATAAAGAATTGCCAGACTTGTTTATCACGAAAAAATTTTGTCACATTAATTGATAGAGAATCGTATAGAGAACCTATTTCATTAGGTTTGGAATTTAGAAAATTTACATACTCGGAACTGTTTCTCATATTCAACATTTTCATTCTCACGTGGATTCTTCTTGCAAGAAATGCTGGCTTAAAGTATGACAAATCTAATCCGTGGTTTTTTAGAACAGATTCCTTAATTTGTTGAAGATCCTTATCTGAAATTGAAACTTCCAAGGTCATAATTAGTTTGCCTCTTTTTGTAATTCTTCAATAAGAGAATCGAGCTCTTTGTTTTCTGAACCAGTACTATACTTTCTTGAATCTACGATTGATGAAAATTCTGAAGAGTTATCCTTGCCATTTTTAGTTAACAGTTTTCGTGCATCACCTGAGTTTTGTACAATTATCATATGTATTCTAATTCCACTTTTCTCTCCTACTAGTTCTGTATCAGCAATTATTGCAGATTCTGATGGTTTGATAACGTCCTTTGTAGAATCATTTACCATTGAGGTTATGTCACCTTGCATGTAATCAGGAGTAGAAAGATCTACTCTAAATCCAGTACCTATAGACATTGCATTAAAAAATGAACCAGTCAAAATATTGGCAACTTCTTGGATGGCCGAGGCTCCCATTTCGTCTATTTCATAAATTTCATCTTTACCAAGAAGTTTTGCTGCAATCATTTTGGCATATTTCATTTTGATTGCATAACAAATCTCAATATGGATATCCCCTTTACCCCGTAGTCTTACTCCACACATTGGTAATTCATTAGTGCTCAGTCTGATGTTTTTTGGGTTGAAATATTTTTTATCTAAAATCATAACTTTGTAAGTTATTTGTTCAGATAGCAAGGTTGAAAGTGATGATGAAGTCTGTAATGCAATATACTCGTTGATAATTTTAGTAAAATCCTTAATTTCTTTAGGTTTGAGATTTAATGATTCTTCCATTTTTTATTCTCCTAAATTATCATTCCTGGATCAAGTATTAGTGCTACTTTTCCATCAGGTAGAATCGTAGCATTTGTGAAGGAGTTTTTAGAATCTGAAGTGTTACTAAATTTTTTAATCACAATCTCTTGTTTGCGTTCAAATGAATCTACAACAAGTCCATAAGGCTTACCTCCCTTATCTACAATAACTATAGTAATCTCATTAGGAATAGTCGCGTTGTCTTGTTTTATTTCAAGTATATCTGAGACTCGAACAATTGGTACTATTTTATCTTGATGTTCAATTACTTCTACGCCATGTACACTCTTTATTTCATCTTTATTGATCTTAATTGTCGTAGTGATGCTAGACAATGGAAAAACAAATTTTTCGTTAGAAACATTGACTAATAGTCCACCTATGATAGATACACTAAGGGGGAGCATTAAGATCATTGTAGTTCCCAATCCCTTCGTAGATGTTATTTGTACATGTCCTCCTACATCTTCTACTCTGTTAATCACGACATCCATTCCAACTCCCCTTCCAGAAATATCAGTAATGCTTTTTGCAGTTGACAAGCCTGGAGTACCCAACAAATCAATTGCTTTTTCATCAGAAATTTCATTGGCCTCTTCTTGTGTTAAAATTCCATTTTCTACAGCTTTGGCTTTTAATCTCTCTAGATCAATTCCTTTACCATCATCTTCAATTTTTATGGCAATTTGTTCTCCTACATGATAAGCAGTTAATCTAATGTAACCTGATTCAGGTTTGCCCAAAGATTTTCTTTCAGAAGTTGTTTCTATTCCATGATCTACACAATTTCTTAGTATGTGTAGGAGAGGATCAGTTATTGCATCTAATATTGTCCTATCAAGTTCAATCTTTGCTCCTTCCATTTGTAATTGAACTTTTTTTCCTAGTTGGTTAGAAGTATCACGTACCACCCTTTCAAATCTTCTGAATATAGTGTCTATAGGAACTAATCTAAGTTTCAAGGATTGGTATTGTAAATCAGTTACAAGTCTTCCCAAATCCAATAATGATGTTTTGGATTTAACAGAGCCTTCCTCCTTGATGGAATTTTCTAATTTCATTTTTGAAATTATCAATTCTCCGACCAAATTTACAAGAGAGTCAAGATCAGACATTTTCACTCTGATGGTAGGTAATTGTGCGATAGACATTGATTCAGTATTTTCTATAGGGTGAGATTCCTCTGGGTGTTCAAGCATTAATAGATATGAACCTAAATCAATTTTTTTATTTTCATCATTGATCATTTGTTGAATAGCATCAATACATTTGAAAAGAATACTTGCAAGATTTGAGTTAAGTTTTAATTGTTTCTTTCTAATCTTATCAAAAACATTTTCAATATTCTTACATAATTCTTTGGTCTGATCATATCCCATAGTAGCTGCCATACCCTTAATCGTATGAGCAGAACGGAAAATGAGATCCACATGTTCTTTAATATCTGGGCTTTCTTCAAGCTTTAGCAAAGCTTGATTCATTATGTCAACATGTTCTAAAGCTTCTGAGTGGTACATTTCTCGATAACTAGTTTCAGACAAGTTTTTCCACCTCTTCTTGAATTGTTTGAGGAATTTTCCCTGTTGGTAATAATTTGTCAACGGCATGAAGATCTACTGCAGCTTTTGGCATACCATAAACTACAGATGAAGAGCTATCTTGAGCCATAGTCATGCCTCCTCTTTTTTTAATAGTTTTCATACCAAAGGCACCATCATGTCCCATTCCTGTTAGTAGAACCCCAATGGTATTGGAACCAAAAACTTCAGATGCAGAAACCATTGTCATGTTTACTGCAGGTTTTACACCAAATCTTTTTGGTCCGTCTATTAGTTTAATTCTCATATTGGGTTCAACAAGCATATGATAACCTCCTTTAGCAACCAAAACCATTCCTTCTTTGATTACATCACCATCTTCTGCTTCTTTTACAGGAAGATCACAATTTTCATTTAATCTAAGCGCGAATGGACCTGTGAATTCTTTTGGCATATGCTGAACTACTAAAATTGCAGCTGGTAAATCCACAGGAAGTGACGAAAGAATTGATTGAACTATGTTAGGACCACCTGTGGAAGATCCTATAACAACTATTCTAGTTGCTGCGTTAGGTGCAGGTACAACTTTTCTTTTGGGTTTTAATTTTTGAATGTTTTTTATTATAAGTTGACGAGGGTCAGATTTTGCGGCAATTTCAATTTTTGATTGAAGGCTTTCCTTAAGTTCTGATATTAGTTCTGGATTCGTAGTAGAGATAGGAACGAAATCTAATGCGCCATTTTCTAATGCATCTAAAACAATTTTGGCACCATCTTGAGAAAAACTACTTACAACTATAATTGGAACAAGTTTATCCTGCTTTACCACTTCTTCAATAAATGTAAGTCCATCCATTGTTGGCATTTCAAGATCAAGTAAAATTACATCTGGTTTTTTCAGACTGAGTTTACGTAAAGCTTCGCACCATCTCTTGCTGTATTTGTAACCTTTATGTTATTTTTAGATACAAGATCACTTAGAAGTTGAGTCATGTACTTGGAATCATTTACTATCCATACCTCAATTTGGTCTTCAACAGATTTTGTCATCATTTTTTATCTATTCCAAATTTCCTGAAAAGAAATTTATGATTGAAATTTATTTTCCAATCATAAGAAAAGAATTATTTTGGTACCTCCGTTGAAGAGTTCTTTTCATCCTCTCTGAAAACTTCCTTAAGCTCTTCTGGTATATCATCTTCAACATCATCTAGTTTTTGGTTTTTTTCAGAGTTGATTATATCATGACTTTTAAAACTAGAACTATCAATGTTAGTAATAGGCATTTCAATTTGATTTTCAGATTCTTTGTAATTTTCTTCAGAATCTTCAAGTAATGCTATAATATCTAAAAGTACTATTAGCTGCCCGTTAATTTTTGCAATTCCTTTGATGTAATGATATGATTCAAAGGAATCTGATGGGACAGGTTCAATATCATTGAGAGATATATTCAAGACTTGTTCTACTTTGTCAACTATTAGACCATAAATCGAATCTCTTACATCAGCAATTATAATTCTATAATTTTTTTTATTTAGAACATCTGCTTCTCCAAATCCTAATCTCTTCTTAATATCAATTACAGGAATAATTAATCCACGTAGATTCATGACTCCTTTAACATATTTTTTTGCTTTTGGAACACTGGTAATTTCTAAAAAATTTCTAATCTCTCTAACTTGTTCTATTGGTACTGCATAATTTTCTTTTTTTTTATTAGATTCGTTAACTAAACTAAATGTAATAACTTTTAGAGATCCAACAGGGATGGTTTCAACTTTCAATTTTTTTCTCCTCTTCTGTTTCAGAACTTGTAATTTCGTCAAATTCACTAGTTAAGCTGTTGTCTTGTGACTTGTTTTTCTTTACTTCTTTGGATAGATGATCATTTTTTGATTCATTAAATGATGGTGATTGATTTGATGGGACTTTGAATAAACGAACTTTTTTAGCAAGTTGTTCAGCCATTAAAGCGATATTTTGGCTTGAAGATGAGATTTCTTGTGTTGCAGTGGTTTGCTGCTCTACTGCAGCATAAGCCTGGTCTGTGGCAAAGGCATTTTGTTCTGCTACAGCAGCTACTTCTTGAACTTTATAACTAATTTTAGATAGTGCGTTAAGTGAAGAATCTACAACTTTACGTCCTTCTTCAATTTCTGATGCACTACCATTAATGCTATCTACCGTACTGTGAATATCGTCTTGTATTTCACCTATCAGTGTATCAATTTCTTCTAATGATTTGGCAGAACCTTCAGCAAGTCTTCTAACCTCATCAGCAACTACTGCAAAACCTCTACCTGATTCACCTGCTCGTGCTGCTTCAATTGCTGCATTTAATGCAAGCAAATTAGTTTTTTCTGCAATTTCTCTAATTACTTCTACAACCGATGTAATTTTTTCACTCTTCTTTGCCAAATTTTTTACTTTAATCGATGATTCGTTAGTGAGCTCAATTATTCTCGACATTCTATCTGCTGCACTTGAACCCTCTTTGGAATTTGTATCCATTACACTATCTACAATTGTTTTAGCTTCAGCAAGCTCAGATGCTTGTGATTGAGAACCAGTAGCTATTTGCTGAACTGTTGTAGAAACTTCTTCTACACTAGAATTTAGTTCCTCTGCTGCTGCAGCAGAATCACGTGCATCTCTAGCAATCTTATTTGCAGTTTGTTTTACATCCATTACAAGCTGTCGAAGACTAGTAATCATATTATCTAAAGAATTGGTAAGATCGTTTACCTCTTCAGATGAATTTGATTTTTCAACTTGAACATCTAAATTTCCTTCACTGATTTTTTTTGCAATATTTGCTGCGTTTTTAATTGGATTAGATATCATTTTTCCAAAAATGATATTTAGTGCAAAAATTCCAATTGAAACCCCAATAATTAATACTAGAATAGTATTCAAAATACCAATATTTTCCTCTTTTATATCAGATATTTCAAAAATGGCATACCCACTACTAGCTAAAATAGAAATTACTAAAACTACGTGTAATACAATTAATTTATTCTTTAAACTTAGTTTCACTGAAGATGTTACTCTATCGTTCACATGCATAATCTTGGTTTGATGCCAATAACCCTACATGTGTATGATGTGAACAAACATTTTTTTCATTACATTATATGAAGATGGAGTTATATCTTGAAATTTTGTGTGTTAGAGAAATTTGATTTCTTAAAAAATTAGTATGTCCTTAAACTCCAACGTCCCCAAAGTCCAAGATGGAAGATTCTAGGTAATCAGACATTAAGACGTTCATTGCAAATGTTGTAATAGAGCCAAGTACTCCAAGTAAAGCAATGTGATAAAAGACNGTTTTATACAATCCTCCCTGTGCGACCTTTAGTGCAATAGAACTAATCACAGATGTCATAAGAATCATTATTGGTAAAATCATATCCATAAAGGCAGGATCAATTGGGGATAATGGAAAAGCATTATTTGAGATATCAACAGTGCTAATTAATTCAAAAAATATTGATGTAAGTTTATTCATCAATCCAAAAACTCCTAAAGTCAAAACATGTAATACGATTATGATTGATTCAAATGTTTTAGAGGTCTGTTCTCTTTTTGCACGCAATTCATTGATTTTAATTGTAATATCAGCAACTCTGTTTCCAGTTTCATTCATATCTCCACCTTTGTCTAGTGAAGTTGAAATTACCTGATTACCGTTCGCAACTAGTTCACTGCCACAATCTCTTGAAAATAATTCAAAGCCATGTTGCTGGTCAACTTTGTTTTTAATTCTATTTTTTAATGAGATTACAAATTTTTGAATTGGTCCAAAATCACTCCTTAATACTGCATCTAAAGCTTGTCCCATTGAACCAACTGTTGCTAAAATTTCTCCAAAGTGTCTGATAAATTCAGGATACCACTGATTGATTTTCTTAATTCTTTGTTCCATTTTTCTTGCCAATAATCCTGGATAAAACAGTGGTGCCAATGAAATGCCTACTACTAGGCTTAATGGCAAAGCTTGGGAGATTAAAAGCACTATTCCTATACCTGTCCCAGCCCCTATTGAGACATAAACTTTAATCCTAAATTTCAGATCTACGTCTTCTCTACTAAAGGCAAGCTTATCTCTTGGGAATAACATGTACATGATAAAAACAAACATGCTCATGGAAACTGTAACACCAATTAGAGAATAAACTAAGATTAGTTCTGATGAATTGGCTCCAGTTAACATTGTCATAATAGAGTTTGCAGCAATCATAAAGGCTGCAGTAGACATTAGGGTGTAAAACATTTCAAGAAAAAGCTTTTGCATTTCTAGCTTTCTTTCATATTCTATAGCATAGGTTAGTAGTGAAGATGTTAACTCAGCTCTGAAAAATGTACTAAGCTTGTCACCTAGTCTTACTACTTGGGCAAATTTAACTAAGAGCTGCTTTAGTGGATTGCCTAGTTCAGATGATACTTTCATTGCAACCATTTCAATGGACTTTGCCATACCAAACGTCCAACCTACACCCAAGCGATAAGCATCTCTGAATGCTGTTGAGTAATTACCATAATCACTATTTGATGCAGTTTTGACTAGGTCTGTTGTATCTGTTTCACCTGTAGAAATGGCATAGAGATATGCAAGAAAATAAACTAATTTTTCATCACTTTTTTTAAGATCAGATAATGACAGTGACTTTAGAAGAGATAATTGCATTACAGCGAATCTAGCTCCTTCAAAAATGCTTCTAATCCAATCTCTCTGCAGTGAGAAATAGAGTCAAATACATCATAAAAGTTAAAGATCTTCTTTTCTACCATCTTTTCAAGAATTTTTGCTCTTAATGCTAATTCCTCATATAGAATAGCCTCATCTCTTTTGCTCATACCTCGTAATTGTAATAGCTTAGAAGCAAATAGAGCACTACTTCCCTTTCCTCTGAATTTAGTGGTATCAGTACCAGGATCCCAATTAAACACAGGTATGAACATGATGTTGCCACCTTCTGGATTGTATCCAAGAATTTCATTAATTGAAAGAACCCTTCTTACTCTTTTTCCTCCTGGTCCTTGTACTGCACCTTGGAATACAGCAAGGTTCAGGTTATCCATGTGGGTTTTTGGAACGTTTATCGGATCGTTTGTGAGCCTTTGAACAAGTGAGGTCATGTTTGCAGCGTGGAATGTACTAATTACTGGGTGACCTGTCTGCATTGCTTGAAACGCAATGTTACCTTCAGCACCCCTAATCTCACCTACTATGATGTAGTTTGGTCGTTGTCTCAA
>C687J26657_10000275_pt1 | contig 11046 bp, 10 predicted proteins | sample RifCSP19_2_FD_26657 | JGI IMG/M metagenome (IMG submission 26657)
GTGCTCGGCTTCCGAACGCTCGCGGAACCCTTCTTCGGCGCCTTCGAGGTCCGGTTCGCGTTCCCCGCCGTCCTCGCCCCTGCGCTCCTGTTCGCGCTGGCCAACGGCGCGCTCGAGGAGGTCGTCTACCGGGGCGCGATGCTCGGCTGGTCGGCGCGCGTCGTCGGTGTGCGAACGGCGCTGATCCTCCAGGCGGTCGTCTTCGGGGCGGCGCACGACGGACCAGGTTTCGTCGGGTCGGCCCTGCCGGTGATNGTCGCGATGGGCGCNGCNGGGATCGTCGCCGGCCTCGTCGTGCGGCGCACGGGGTCGCTGCTCCCCGTCATCGCCGCGCACGTGGCCGTGGACGTGCCGCTCTACCTCTTCATCGCCTGCCGGGTCGCATGAGCGTGCGCGTGCGGCGCATCGCCGGGCACGAGGGCGGGCTCCTGCGCGAGCTGCGCCTGGCCTCGCTGCGCGAGGCGCCGGAGGCCTTCGGCGAGTCGCTGCTCGAAGCGGAGTCCCGCGACGCGGACGAGTACACGGCCCGCGCCCGTGCCGGCAGCGNGGGCGACCGCCGGGCCTGGTTCGTGGCCGAGGAGGGGGCGCCGCCCTCCCCCATCGGGCTCGTGCTCGGACGGCGACGGCCGCCCGACACGTGCNTGGTCTTCTCGATGTGGGTGGCGCCGCCGGCGCGTGGCAGCGGCGTCGGCCGCGCACTGCTGGACGCCGTCGAGGACTGGGCACGCGCCTGGGGCGCANGGGACACGGTGCTCTGGGTCTTNCGCGCCAACACCATCGCCATCGCCTTCTACCGGCGCCTGGGCTTCCGACGGGTCGCGACGGGGCCCGATGCCGAGGTCGGAGCCCCGTACCACGCTTGGGCGATGCGCCGGCCGATCAGCGCGGAACGCTGAGCGCCCCGAAGATGAACGAGATGAAGATGGCCACCACGACGATGACCATCAGGACCTGCACCATCCGGCCCCGGGGCTTCATCGGTAGTTCTGGAACTGGAGCGGCACGGGGTACTCCTCCCCCTCCTCGCGCAGCCGGGCGATCACTTTCTGCAGGTCGTCCTTGCTCTTGCCGCTGACGCGCACGGCGTCGCCCTGGATCTGCGACTTCACCCTGGGGTAGTCGTCGCGGATGAGCTTGGAGATCTTCTTCGCCAGCTCCTCCGGCAACCCGCGTCGCAGGCCGATGGTCTGGCGCACACGGCTGCCGCCAGCCGGCTCGACCTTCCCCCAGTCGAAGATCTTCAGCGAGAGGTTGCGCCGGATGGCCTTGGTCTCGATGAGGTCCTTCACGGCCCGGGCGCGGAACTCGTCGTCGGCGACGAGGGTGATCTCGTCCTTGCCCAGCTCGAGCCCCACGTGCGCCTGGCGGAAGTCGAAGCGCGTGGCGATCTCCCGGCGCACCTGGTCGAGCGCGTTGACCAGCTCCTGGCGGTCGAATTCGCTGACGACGTCGAACGAGACCTCACCGGCCATCTAGGGGCTCCTCTGGCCGCCCGGCGCGTCCGCGACGGGTTCGGGCCTGAAGGTCGAATCGATGCCCACGGTCTTCGTCCGGCTCCAGTCGCGGAAGCGGCGGACGCGCCCGTCGGGCGCCAGCTCGAAGGTCAGGAAACCGCGGCTGCGGATCCGCCCCGCGCCGCTCTGCTCGGTCCAGGCCGCATGGAAGCTGGCCAACACGGTGTCCCCGGACAGCCAGATCCGCTCGGCGTCGAAATCCACGTGGGCGATGCCGGCCACCGTCGCGTTCCACCAGCCGCGGATGGCGTTGGCGCCCTCGAGCGCCGGCTCGAAGGGATCGAAGCGGAATTCCGCGTCATCGGTGAAGAGCTCCATGGCGAGCTCCACGTCCCGCCGCTCCCAGGCGCGCTTGTAGCGAGCCAGGAGGTCCTGGGCGTCGCCGTGGGTCAAGGGAGGCACGGCGGTGATTCTAGCCGCCCAGCAGGCGCAGGAGCCGCTCGGCGACGACGTAGGAGCGACCGCCGCCCATGACGAGCACGACGTCGCCGGGACGGACCTCGCCGGCGAGGAGTTCAGCGGTGGCCTCGACCGAGCCGGGGGCGAGGGCCGGCGCCGGCGCGCGGGCGGTGATCGCCGCCGCGAGCGCCGCGGCAGAGGTGATCGTCGTGTCCGGGTCGCGGCCGGCCCAGATGTCGGCCACGACCGCCCGGTCGGCGCGCGCGAGAGCGCCGGCGAAGGCGTCGAGCATGGCCGCGGTGCGGTGGTAGGTCAGCGGCTCGCAGACCGCCCACAGGCGGCGGCCGGGATAGCGGGCGCGGACGGCCTCGATCGTGGCGGCGATGGCGGTGGGGTGGTGGGCGTAGTCGTCAAGCACGGCGACGCCGCGCGGCTCCCCCTTGAGTTCCAGGCGCCGCCCGACGCCGGGGAACGAGGCCAGGCCCGCGGCGATCGTCTGGCCTGGGACGCCAAGGACGTCCGCGGCGGCCACGACCGCGAGCGCGTTGGCGGCGTTGTGGCGGCCGGGAAGGGGGAGCGCGGCCTCCAGGGATCCTCCGGAGAGGCCCTCGACGACGAGGCGGCCGCGGCCCCCCTCCCCAGCCACGAGGCGTCCGCGGATGTCCACGACGCCGTCCAGCGCGACGCGCACGACCCTGCCCGGCCAGTCGCCCAGCCGCTCGACGACCCGCGCCGCGCCCGGATCCCCGACGTTGGCCACGAGCGTGGGCGGCCCCCCATCCGTGCCCGCCACCATCGCACGGATCCAGGCCTCGAAGGCGTCCAGGACAGCCGCCTCGTTCGCGAAGACGTCGGGATGGTCCCACTCGGCGTTGAGGAGGACCGCCAGCGACGGCCGGTAGGGGGCGAAGTTGCCCGCGTACTCGTCGGCCTCCACGAGGAACGTGTCGCCGCCGCCCCAGCGTGCCGTGGCCGGGATTCCGCCGCTCAGGGTCGCCGGCAGGAGCGCGCCCACGAAGCCGGACGGGTCGNGCCCCGCGTCCGCCAGGACGTGCATCAGCCACCCCGCCGAAGTGGACTTGCCGTGCGTCCCGGCGACCGCCACGAGCCGACTGTCGCGCGTGGCGGCGACGTCGGCGATGACCTGTTGCCAGGCCTCGACCGGGATGCCCAGCCGTCGTGCCGTCGCCAGCTCGGGATGGTCGGGGGCGATGGCGGTCAGCGCCTTCGTCACGGCCAGGCGGTCGGCCGCGGGGCCGCCGTCGTGCGCGACGTGGGCCGGGTCGTGGGCGCGGGCGAGGGGCAGGCCGGCGGCCTCGGCGGCGGCCGTGTACGGCGAGGGTGCGGCCGGATCGCAGCCTGACGCGTCGGCGCCGGCCCTGGCCGCGAGCAGGAGCGCGGCAGAGGCGCCGGCGCCTGCCGCACCGACGACATGGATGCGCTCGCCCGGCGCGATGGGCCGCGCCTCGCGTGCTGCTGCCAGCCCCCGCCCGACCTCCGCGGCGGAGCGGGTCACGCAGTCACCTCCCCCACGCGCTCGAGCAGCAGCGCCAGGACGGCCTCCGCGCTTGCGCGCTTGTTCTCGCCCCGGTCGCCGTGCCAGGCGAAGCGGCGCACGTCGTGGCCGTCCCCGTCGGCGACCGCGACGTAGGTCAGGCCGATCGGCTTGCCGGGCGCCGCGCCGGTCGGACCGGCGATGCCCGTGACCGCCGCGGCAAGGGAGGCGCCGAGGCGTCGGCGGGCACCCTCGGCCATGGCCACCGCAACCTGGGCCGACACGGCCCCGTGACCGGCGAGCGTCGCCCCCGGCACGTCGAGCAGGGCCACCTTGGCGTGGTCGGCGTAGGCGACGACGCCGCCCTGGAAGACGTCACTGGAGCCCGGGACCTCGGTCAGGAGATGCCCGACCAGGCCGCCGGTGCAGGACTCTGCCGTGGCCAGCGTGAGCCCGCGCGCCCGACACGCGGCCAGGAGCCGCTCGGCGAGCGGCACCAGGGTGTCGAGGCCGGCGGCCAAGCCGGGCCTCAGTTCGTGCGCCCGGTCTTCTCGGGCAGGACGGGCGGCGCGAAGCGCCAGGTCTCCGGGATGCCCGGCTTGCCGAGTGCCCCGAGCGGCGACCCGTTGAGCGTGAAGAACGTGGCGCCGGAGTTGCCGGTCCGGACCTCCACGCTCGTCTTGCCGGTGAACTCGAGTGTCTTGCCTGCGCGCACGGTGCTACCGGCCTCGTAGCCGGCGACGAGCTGGTCGTCGACCCATACCTTGAGCCAGGCCGCCGAGCCCTTGACCGAGATGACGAGGTTGACGCCGGTGAACTCGACCGAGATGGTGCGCCGCTCGGTGGTCGTCTTGTCGGCGGAGCCGGTGGCGGTGATGGTCAGCTGCCAGCGCCCCGGCGCCAGCTGGTAGGCATCGGAGAACGCGCCCGTGTCGGGGTCGACGGCCATCTCCACCGGCTCCGGCATGGGCGGCGGCTGCGGCGTCGGCTGGCCGGACGGGATCGTGCCCGCCGGGCCGAGGTAGGTGGCGCTGACGACGATGGAGATGCCATTCGTGGTGCCCTGCACGGGGATGGCGCCGTTGGTGAAGGCGGCCTCATCGTTGGGGCTCGAGACCCCCAGCGTGGGCGCTTCTGGACCCTGCGGGATGGGCACCGTGACGATCAGCCGGACCGGTAGCGAGTCCTTGCCGGTGGCGGGGTCCGTGGCGGTGACCGTGAAGTCGTTGCGGCCCTTCTTCAGGGGCACGACCTGCTCCCAGCGGCCGTCGGCGGGGACGGTCAGCCGGTAGGTCTCCCGGCCNACGGCGAGGATGGAGACCGTCATCCCCGCGTCGCTCGTGCCGCTCAGGAGGGCCGTCTCCGCGTTCACTTCGCTGACCGCGGACTGGTCCACCGTCAGCTCGGGCGGTTGCGAGAAGCGCAGGAGCTGGAGGGCGATGTAGCCGGCGAAGGCGACCACCGCGAGCGTGAGGACGGCCGTGACGACGATGCCGCGCGTGAAGGTCAAGCCGGTGCGCGGCGCCTCCAGCGGTCGCGGCACGATGATCGTGGGCTCCTGCCGCCGCACGTCTCCGACCTCGGACTTCCACTGCGCCAGCACCGCCTCGGGGTCGAGGCCCAGGTAGAGCGCGTAGTTGCGCAGGAAGCCTTTCGTGTACACCGCTCCGGGAAGTTCCCGGAAGTCGCTGCGCTCGAGCGCAGCGAGGAACCGGGCGCGGATCTTCGTGTCCCGCTCGGCACGGTACAGGTCAACGCCCTTGCGCTCGCGCGCGTCGAGCAGCATCTCGCCCAGCCGGGGCACGGACGGGGCGGCGGTCGAGGCGACGGGCGGGCGGCCTCGAGCGCGATCGCGCTCGGCGAGGCGGCGTTCGCCTGGATGAGCCTGGTCGCGAGCGGTCATGCGGCGGTCACGAAGGTGGTGGTCCCCGGTTCGTTCGGTGGCGCGGTCGTCTGGAGCGCAGCGCCTAGGATACGCGCTCGCGCCGCGAAACCAGCTCAGCAGGGATGCCTACTGGCTCAGCCGTAGCCAGGGTCGTCCACGTCATCCAGACTGCGCAGCCAGTTATCCGGCCCGTAGACGTGTCGCGGAACGGCCGGATTGCGCGGATCCTGCGGGCCCACGATGCCGAAGCGCTCGAGGTCGTCCATGAGGCGGCTGGCGCGGTTGAAGCCGACCTTCAGCTTCGTCTGCAACATCGAGGTGCTGGCCCTGCCCGTGGCGGTGATGAGCTCGGCGGCGCGCGCGGTCATCTCGTCCTCGGCCACCGCGGCGAGCCAGCCGAACTGCCCGCCATTGCCGTCGCCGCCATCGCTGAAGGCGACCACCAGCGGGTCGTATTCCGGCTNCGGAGCCTGTCCGCGCCAGTGGTCGGTGACGGCGCGCACCTCGGCGTCGCTGACGAAGACGCCCTGGAGGCGCACNGGTCGGGGCAGGTCGGCCGGTTGGAAGAGCATGTCGCCGCGTCCGATCAGGTCCTCGGCGCCGGGCTGGTCCAGCACGGTGCGGCTGTCCACGTTGGAGGACATGGCGAAGGCGATGCGGCTGGGCACATTGGCCTTGATCAGCCCGGTCACGACGTTGACGCTCGGCCGNTGCGTGGCCAGCACGAGGTGGATGCCCACGGCACGCGCCTTCTGGGCGATCTTCACGATGGGATCCTCGACCTTGCGGCCCTCGCGCATGATGAGATCGGCCAGCTCGTCGATGACGATGACGATGTAGGGCAGCCGCTCCTCCTCCGACACGCGCGGGCTGGCGTTGAAGGCGGCGATGTTGCGCTCGGTCTTCGCGGCCAGCGCCTTGTAGCGCTCCTCCATCTGCATCACCGCCCAGTGCAGCGCCGCCTTCGCGTCGCGGGCCTCGATGATGACGTTCGTGAGCAGGTGCGGCAGCCCGTCGTAGGCGGACAGCTCGACGCGCTTGAGGTCCACCAGGACGAGGCGCACCTCGTCGGGACGGGCGCGCATGAGCAGGCTCGTGATCAGCGCGTTGACGCACACGCTCTTGCCGGATCCGGTCGCGCCGGCGATGAGCAGGTGGGGCATCTTGGCGAGGTCCACGGCGTAGGCCTTGCCCGACACATCGCGGCCCAGGGCGAAGGTGAGCTTGCCCGTGGCGGCCAGCATGTTGGCGTCGTCGATCAGCTCGCGGAAGCCGACCAGCTCGCTGGCGTGGTTCGGGACTTCGACGCCCACGACGTCCTTGCCGGGGATGGGCGCCTCGATGCGGATCGTGCGCGCCGCGAGCGCCATGGCCAGGTCGTCGGCGAGGGCCTCGATGCGCGAGAGCTTGACGCGCGCGTCGGGACGCACCTCGTACTGCGTCACCACCGGTCCCACGTTCGTGCCCGTGACCGTGGCCGGGATCTGGAAGCTGCGCAGCTTCTCCTCGATGATGCGGATGTTNCGCTCGTGGTCGAGTTTCGCGCCGTTNTTGCCACCCTGACGCGGGTCGAGTAGCTCGATCGGGGGCAGGACCCAGTCGCGCACGCCGACCGGCGCCGGCGTGTCCTCGACCGCCAGCAGCTCCTCGCTCGGCGCGTCGGGGTCGCGCGAGGGCATCGCCGAGACGGGTGCCTGGCCGTGGCCGCCGCGGCCGGCCCAGACCGTCTGGCTGATCGGCGCCGGGCTGGGGAGCGGACTGGGCAGGTCCGGCTGCGGGGTCTCGAGGTGCGGCCCGTCCGTCGCGCTACGGCCCGCCGCCGTTCGCCCGCGGGCCGGCGTCACCTCGCGCTCCAGCGGCTGGGCCATCGCGTCGGCCAGGGCGCGGCCGCCGCTGGTGAGCGGCGCGATGAGGCTGCGCACGGTGAGGTTGAAGAGCAGCAGGATGCCCACCACGAGCATGCCCAGCAGGACGACGAAGGCCCCGGGCTCGCTCACCAGGGTGGCGAGGACGCTCGAGAGCTGGTGGCCGATCCAGCCGCCCGCCGCGGCGAGCTGTGCCGGCTTGGTGCCGCGGGCCCAGATGATGTCGATGAGGCCGAGAGCACCGAACAGGGTCACCGCGCCCCCGAGGGCGCTGACCTGCCAGGTCGGTCCGACGTTCGGTGCCCGCTCGACGAAGATGCCGGCCACGATGAGCAGGACCGGCAGCAGCCAGGCACCCTGGCCGAAGGCCGGGCGCAGGAGCCCGTTCACGTAGCGGTTGAGGATCCCCTCCCCCGGCAGGAAGAGGGCGATCAGGGTGACGGCGCCGGCGACGAGCAGGACGATGCCGATGATCGAGCGCGCCGTCTGGGGCGCGATGAGCGGGCGGCCGGAGCGGGTCCGCGTCCGCGCCCGGCTGGTTCGGGGCGTCCGGCGTCGCTGGGCCATGCTCAGACCAGCACGACGACGGGGAAGACCATCGGCCGCCGCTTCGTGCGCTCGTAGAGGAAGCGCGAGAGGCCGTCCTTGATCTGGGTCTTCAGCAGGGCGATCTCACCGGTGTGCTCGCCGCGCGTGTGGATGGCATCGCGCACGCGCTCCACGGCGGCGGCGATGAGGGGGTCGTCCTCGCCGGCGATGAAGCCGCGCGTGATGATCTCCGGGCGGCCGATGAGCGCGCCGGTCTGCTTGTCCACCGTGACCACGACGAGGAACATGCCGTCGTTGGCGAGGGCCCGCCGGTCGCGCAGGACGACATCGCCGACCTCGCCGACCGAGAGCCCGTCCACGAAGACGTAGCCGGCCGGCACCGGCGTGCCGCGGCGGGCGACGCCGTCGGCCCCGAACTCGATGGGCTGGCCGTTCTCGATGATGAAGATGTTCTCCGGGTCGACNCCGACCTCCGCGGCCAGNCGCCCGTGCTGGACGAGCATGCGGAACTCACCGTGCATGGGGATGAAGTAGCGCGGCTTCGTCAGGCCGAGCATGAGCTTCAGCTCTTCCTGGCTGGCGTGGCCGGAGACGTGGGCGCGCCTGATGGCGTGGTAGTACACGTTGGCGCCGTTCTTGAACAGGTTGTCGATGGTGCGCGCCACGGACTCCTCGTTGCCCGGGATCGGGCTCGCGCTGACGATGACCGTGTCGCCCGGGCCGATCTCGACGAAGCGGTGGTCGCGGTTGGCCATGCGCGCGAGGCCGGCCATCGGCTCGCCCTGGGCGCCCGTGGTGGCGATGACGAGCTGTCCGTCGGGGACGTCGCGGATGCGGTCCTTGGCGACGAGGATGCCGGGGTCGTAGGCGAGGTAGCCGAGGTCGGTCGCGATGCGCACGTTCTGCTCCATCGACCGGCCGATGACCGCGACCTTGCGCTTGAACGAGGCGGCCGCATCGAAGACCTGCTGGATGCGCGCGATGTTGCTGGCGAAGGTGGCCACGATGACCCGGCCCTCGAGCGGCTCCATGATCTCGCGGAAGGCCTCGCCGACCGTCCGCTCGGACGGCGTGTAGCCGGGGTTCTCGGCGCGGGTGGAGTCGGAGAGCAGGCAGAGCACGCCTTCCTCGCCCAGCTTGGCCAGCGCATGGAAGTCCGACAGCTTGCCNTCCACCGGGGTGTGGTCGAACTTGAAGTCGCCGGTGTGGACGACGACGCCGACCGGCGTGCGCAGAGCGATGCCCATGGCGTCGGGGATGGAGTGGCCGATGCGGAAGGGGGTCGCCTCGAAGGCGCCGATGCGCACAGTCTGCCCCGGCTCGAAGGCGAGCAGCGGATTCTTGTTGAGCTTGTGCTCCCTGATCTTGTTGCCCAGCAGCCCGCGGGCGAGCGTCGAGGCGTACACGGGCACGCCGGGGAACTCGGGCAGGACGTAGGGCAGACCGCCCACGTGGTCCTCGTGGGCGTGGGTGATGAGGAAGGCCTTGACCTTGTGGCGGTTCTCGCGCAGGTAGGTGACGTCGGGCACCACGAGGTCGATGCCGAACATCTCCTCGTCGGGGAACATCAGGCCGCAGTCGATGACGACGATCTCCTCGCCGTACTCGAAGACGTACATGTTCTTGCCGATCTCGCCCACGCCGCCCAGCGGGATGATGCGCAGGAGCGGCTTGTCGGCGGCCGTCGGGGCGGTGCGTTTGGGCATTCAGAAGAGCCTCAGCTGGTCGGGATCGTCGGCGACCGCGACGGCGACCGGTTCGAGGTCGCCGATGCGCTCGACGCTGGTGGATGGGTCGGAGATGGTGTCGGGCATGGTCGGCCCATGCGCGGGAGAGGCGATGATCGCCGTCCGTCCGGCTNCCCGCGTCTCGCGGGAGCGCAGGAGCGCCTCGGGCACGTTGGCCATGTCCTCGAANAGCGTCTCCTTGAGGGCCGTCTGCCGGAAGGCTGCCGCCGGGTGGTACAGGGCGAGGGCCAGCGCGTCAGCCGCGCCCGTGGCTGGGTCCACGGGGCGTACGGTGCCGTGGGCGCTGCCGATGCGGGCGCCGGGCATGAAGGTCTGCAGGGAGAAGCGGCCGAGGGTCACCACGAGGGCCGGGTCGAGGATCTCGAGTTGGCGGCGCAGGTACGGCGCACACGCGGCGATCTCGTCCGGTTCCGGGTCCCGGTTGCCCGGCGGGCGGCACTTCACGACGTTGGTGATAAAGACGTCGTGGCGCCGCCAGCCGATGGCCGCCAGCAGCTCGGTCAGCAGCCCACCGGCGGCACCCACGAACGGGCGGCCCTGCTGGTCCTCGTTGGCACCCGGCCCCTCACCCACGAAGACGACCTCCGTCTCCGGGCTCCCCTCCCCCGGCACGGCGTTGGCGCGGCCGGCGTGGAGCCGGCAGCGGGTGCACGCGCGGACCTCGTTGGCGATCGCCCCGAGTGCCGCTGCGCGGCCATCGTCTGTCACGCCGACCGCCCGACGCGGCGCGATGCGGGCGCCAGCCAGCCACTGCCCAGCACGAGCTCGGCGATCTGGACAGCGTTCGTGGCCGCCCCCTTGCGCAGGTTGTCGCTGACACACCAGAAGACGAGGCCACGACCGTTGGGCATCGAGGCGTCGCGTCGCACGCGCCCCACGAAGATCTCGTCGCGTCCGGCGGCTTCGGTGGCGAGCGGATAGCGATGGGCCCGCGGCTCGTCCACGACCACCACACCGGGGACGGCGGCGAACAGCCGGCGCGCCTCTTCGGGCGTGATGGGTGCCCGAGTCTCGACGTGGACGGCTTCCGAGTGGCCGACGAAGACCGGCACCCGCACGGCCGTGCACGAGACGCGCAGGTCGGGCAGGTGGAGGATCTTGCGGCTCTCGTGGATGACCTTCCACTCCTCCTTCGAATAGCCGTCGTCGAGGAAGGCGTCGATCTCGGGCAACGCGTTGAAGGCGATCGGATGGGGGTAGACCGAGGCCTCCTTGGGCCGGCCGGCGACGTGGGCCTCCACCTGCGCCTGGAGCTCGGCGATGGCGTCGGCGCCCGTGCCGCCGACGGCCTGGTAGGTGTCCACGATGACGCGTTCGAGCCCGACGGCGTCGCGCAGGGCCATGAGCGGCGGCGCGAGCTGCATGGTCGAGCAGTTGGGGTTGGCGATGATGCCCTCGTGCTCGCCGGCATCCCCCGGGTTGACCTCGACCACCACCAGCGGCACGGCCGGGTCCATGCGCCACTGCGAGGAGTTGTCGATGACGAGCGCGCCGCGCCGCGCCGCCTCCGGCGCCAGGACGGCGGAGACCGACGCGCCGGCGGAGAAGAGGGCGATGTCCACGCCGTCGAAGGCCTCGGGCGTGGCCTCGG
>C687J26657_10000278_pt1 | contig 11035 bp, 13 predicted proteins | sample RifCSP19_2_FD_26657 | JGI IMG/M metagenome (IMG submission 26657)
TGAGAGAGGAAGGCCATCTGATGTTAAGGTAGATATACCATCAGGAAATACAGCATTTGATGATTTTTGTGTCAAGGCTATTTATAGAGCATCACCCTTAACTCCCCCGCCTCCTGAACTTTTAGAAGAAGCAAGAACAGAAGGGTTAGAGGTTGAATTTACTCCCTAACTCTTCATTTTCCGTTAATATTATTCAGTGGGAGACAAAATAATGAACCTCATTCTAATTCGTCATGGAGAGACTGAATGGAATCGAGTTGGCAGATGTCAAGGATTTTCTGATGTAGAGTTAAACGATAATGGTAGGGAACAGATAANGGAGTTAGCTAAATCTTTGATGAATGAATCTATTTCTGCCGTTTATTCAAGCGATCTAAAAAGGGCGCTCGACACAGCAAATGCGATTGCTCATCACCATAAACTTGCAGTTGAGATTGATCCTGATTTGAGGGAGCTGAATCAGGGCGATTTTGAAGGGCTTACATTTCTTGAGATAAGAGAAAGATATTCACCTCTTTTAAATAAGTGGGTAGAGAGTCCCGAGGTTGTAAAACTCCCAGGAGGAGAATCACTCAAAGAGCTTCAAGAAAGGGCTTGGAGAGCTATTGAGAGAATATATATAAAACACCAGAATCAAACTGTTGTTGCTGTAAGCCATAACCTAACAATAATCACCCTTCTTTGTAAATTCAAAGGTATAGGACTAGAGGAATTTCGGAGCTTTAAACTCAGAGCTGCCTCGAAAAATACAATACTATTTAGAAATGGCCATTTTAATGTTAATGTCCTTAATGACGTATCACATCTAAGACAGGAGCTCCTCACGGAGCAATAGTGTTTAAACTAAACCTCAAGCTATAATCATTAAGCCATTTGTTGTTAGTCCAAAAATAATTATGTAGTTTGTTAGTTTAGATGAAAGAAGAGGTTCAAAAAATAGTAGCCGAGTCAGTAAATATTTTAAGAAGAAGAAACGATTTTGAATCTACTTCTCGAGAGATTGAAATAACAATTCCTAAAAGAAGAGAATTTGGTGATTTCTCAACGAATATAGCTATTATTCTTGCTAGTGAGCTAAATAAAAACCCCCATGAAGTCGCAGAGCTCATAATAGATAATATACCTCTTGAGGGAAGGGATCTATTTAAAAAGATAGAGATTGCAGGGCCAGGCTTTATAAATTTCTTTATAAACGAAAAAGCCATTACCAGTAGACTCATGGAAATAGAAAGATTAGGAGAAAATTATGGGAAATGTAATCTTGGTATGGGAGAAAAGGTGCTTGTAGAGTTTGTAAGCGCAAATCCAACTGGGTACCTTCATATGGGTCATGCGAGAAATGCGGCTGTTGGAGATGCGATTTCTAATATTCTAAATGCGGTCGGTTATGATGTAATAAGAGAATTTTATATTAATGATATAGGGAGGCAGGTGGAACTTCTAGGTCTCTCTGTTTATAGAAGGTACGAGGAGCTTTTTGGAATTAAGGAAGAATTTCCAGTGGATGGGTACTGGGGTGAATATATAAAGGATATTGCTAATGAAATAAGGGATAAAAGGGGGAAAGAGCTACTTGTTGACGGAGCCTTCGAGCAGGAAGCCATAGATTATTGCAAGGATTATGCTAAGGATAGGCTTCTTGGGGAAATAAAAAAGGACTTAAATGATTTTGGGGTGGCTTTTGACAATTGGTATAGTGAACAAAATGAACTTCATAAAGCACCTCCTGAATTTAGAGGTGGAAACAGGATCGGTGCAATAAAAAATGAGTTGTTGTTAAGGGATGCTTTGGAAGAAAAGGATGGCGCGCTTTGGTTTAGAGCTTCTGAGTTTGGAGAATCTCAGGATTGGGTGCTTATAAGGAAGGACGGTACGTCTACATATTTTTTTTCTGACATCGCTTATCACTATGATAAAATTAAGAGGGGATTTAAAAGACTTATAGATGTGTGGGGAGCTGATCATCATGGGCACTTTTCGCGTCTTTTAGCGGCACTTAGAGCATTAACGCTTAATGATTTCTCGCTTGAGGTTATTCTTATACAGTTTGTTAGGCTCATAAAGGACGGACAAGAAATCTCTATGTCAAAACGCGCTGGCAGCTATTTAACAATGCGTGAGGTTATGGAAGAGGTAGGGCGTGATGTAATGCGCTTTTTTCTCCTCATGCGAGGCTCAGAAAGCCATCTAGACTTCAACCTAGATTTGGCAAAGCAGGAGTCGAGCGAGAACCCTGTGTACTATATTCAGTATGCTTATGCTAGAATTGGAAGCGTGTTGGAAAAAGCGAAGGAAAGGGAATTATCACCCTCAAAAGAATTTTTGAATCTCCTGAGTCACCCTGAAGAAATTGATATTATAAAAAAACTCTTAACATTTCCGGAATTAGTCAGGGAGAGCGCACTCTCTCTTGCACCACACAAGTTAGTATTTTATTTGCAAGAAATTGCGTCAAATTTTCATGTTTATTACAACAAAATTAGAATAATCAGCGAAGACCCGGAGCTGAGTTTAGCCCGCCTTTATTTTGTTAATTGTATAAGAACGGTTATCAGAAATGGGCTTAGGCTACTGGGTATTACTACACCTGAGAGGATGTGAAAAATGGCAGATACTGAGAATAACCCTAGCAATCGTCAGATTGTATATCTTTTCCTTGGTTTTGTTATTTTATTTATTTTTACGTTTAGTCTTGGTGTGATTGTGGGAAGGGGGCTCGGAGGTTCTGGGACAGAAATAACAAGCGAAGAAGTGCCTCCAAAAACCTCAGGTAAAGACGTTCAAGAATCTGAGGAAACAACTCAGATAATTACAGGTAAGGAATTACCAAGTGAAAGCCCCACTGCTCCTATTCAGGAGGAAATGATTGAGGTTGAGGAAGAAGTAAATATTCAAATACCTCCAAGTGGGCCTTTTGAAAAGCAAATTGAAACCAAGACAGATAAACCTACAAGCGGTGAGTTATTATCTGAAAAACCACTTCCTACTGTTGAACCAATAGAAAAGAAATCCCAATTAGAAACCAACAAAGTAGAGCCTATAAAAAAAGATATAGCTGCTTTACCTGCTATCCCACCTACCCCAGTTGCACCGGCAGTAAAGGAACCTGAGTTAGAAAAAAAAGAGATTGAGGCGAAAATAACTCCAACCCCATCACCTATTGAAAAGCAAACAAAATTAGAAACCAAAAAGGTAGAACCCATTAAAAAAGATATAGCTGCGTTACCCGCTATTCAACCGGGGGGAAGATACACAATTCAAATAGGTGCCTTTCAAAAAGAGGAAGAGGCAAAACAGATTGTTAATAACCTGAAGTCTAAGGGATACCCAGCATTTATAAAAACGGCAGAGGTTCCTGGAAAGGGCACATNGTATAGGGTTAGAATAGGGACGTTTACCACAAGAGTGACGGCTAAACTCTATGCGAATAATTTGAAGAACCTTGAGCCGTCTATAAAATTCGTGTTTATCACAGTTAATAATTGAGGTTTTAATTGTATGGAAGCGATAAATAATGTTATATCTGCTATAGAGGCTTTACAGCATATAAATGATCTGATTTATCTGTTTTGGTAAAATCTTATAAAAATGTTTTATGTATAAAAGATAAAACGATTTAAATTTCTTTTTAAAGGTAAAGGTTAAACATATTNTTGGAAAATCACCTGATTAATGGAGTCTCTAAGTTATGTCTACGCCGGAGGAAGTAGTAGATAGAGCTAAAGGTGGCAAAGGCCCCTCAGCATCAAAACTTCTTGGACGTGAGATTAAAACTTGGTGGATACTTTTAATGCGCCCAATTGAAGACTATCTAATTGATAAGAAGGTCCATCCTAATGTTCTCACGGTTACATCATTGATAGTTTCTGCAATTGCAGGGTTTTTATTCTATAAGGGGTGGATTTTTTTTGCTGGAATAATTCTTCTTACAGGCTCAAACTTTGACATGCTTGACGGACGTATAGCAAGGGCACAGGGCTTAAGCAGTGAGCACGGTGCTTTTTTTGATTCCTGCTTGGATAGGTTTGCAGAGATATTTATATATTTAGGTCTCCTTGGTTACTTTCATACTAGTCTTTTCATATGCTGTTTTTCTCATTCTAGGCACAACTACAATGGTAAGTTATACGAGGGCAAGAGCAGAAGGCTTGGGTGTTGATTGCGAAGTCGGTATAATGCAGAGAACGGAAAGAATCGTCTATTTGGGTGCGTTTTCAGTTTTTAACCTTTTTGGCAATTTGGCAACCTCTGCATTTGGATATAAACCTGGTGACTACTTACTTAAGTTTGCCTTGGCATTGATTTTAATATTTTCTTCTTACACAGCTATTGAGCGGATGATTCATGTTATGAAGCGACTTAAGGAAAGAGAAGGCAAAAAAAGAGAATAATTATGTAACTAAACCCAATTTAAGATCAAGCTCTATTGATTAAGCCCCTTTTTAGATTATATCAAGGCTAATCTAAGGCAGAGTCAAAAAAAAAATAAATAAGAAATTAGTATACTAACTAAGATTGGCTATTATCTTTAATTTCCTTATCGAATATTGTTCTTTCCTTTATTCTGCTTGCCTTTCTTGAAAGTCCTCTCAGGTAATAGAGCTTTGCTCTTCTTACCTTTCCTTTTCTTTTAACATCTATCTTTTTCACTAGAGGCGAATGTAGAGGGAAGATTCTTTCAACTCCTACACCATAAGAAACCTTTCTTACAGTGAAAGTCTCTCTTGAACCGCCACCTTTTTTGGCAATCACAACGCCTTCAAAGACTTGTATTCTATCCCTATCTCCTTCTTTGATTATGTAATGCACAGCTACCGTGTCACCTGGACGAAATGATGGTAAACCCTTTCTCATAGTAGCCTTTTCAATTTCATCAATAACATTCATTTCCGTTTCTCCTTTTTCATCTTTTAACTGAGTAACCTATCGAGTATAATAGCCGCGGCACTTCTTACCGAGAGATGATTATAATCTGTTAGTCCCTCTACCGGCTTAAGAACGTAATCAGAGCTTTCGATGATCTCATTAGCAATACCCCAGCCAGTGCCGAATAGTATTAGATAGGGTTCATTTCCTAAAAGGATCCTTTCTTTAAGTTCCGTGTATCCTATCATATTCTCTCTTGGTCTTNCGTCAGTCACAACAACCTTTGGTCTTAGACCTTCTATACTTTCAATATCTTTCAAAGCCTCATCTAGTGAGCTTTTTATCTTAACAAGGCTCAGTGCTTCATTTCTTGTAGGATTATAGGAAACACCCGGTCCCTCCATCCAGTGCCATATCACTCTTTTAACTAGCTCTCTTTGCTCTTTAACAGGATGAATAAGAAAAAAATCTTTCACTCCATAAGTCTTGCCCGCCCTTGCTATATCATGAACGTCGAGGTTCGTAAAAGCGGTAGTGATAATTTTAAGGTCTTTATTGTAAATGGGATAATGAATTAAGGCAATATATACTTTGAAATAATGTGGATTCTCTTTTTTGAGCTGATTTACAAATTTTATATCTTCGAGAGTGAGTCTAGTTTTATCTATTAAATCCGGTCTTCGAAAAAATGTCCTTTTTATACTTTCTCCTCTTCTCCACCTTTCAATCTCCTTATGATTTCCTGAAAGTAGAATTTCAGGAACGGTTTTTCCTTTGTAGGTCTCGGGTCTTGTGTACTGTGGGTGTTCTAGAAGCCCTTCTTTAAATGAATCATCGTAGGGTGATGCTTCGTTTCCGAGAACACCAGGGATAAATCTTGATACTGCATCTATAATTATAGAGACAGCGTATTCTCCTCCTGTAAGAACATAATCACCAATTGAAATTTCCCTATCTACGTAGAGTTCTCTAACTCTTTCATCCACCCCCTCGTACCTTCCTGAGATTAAGATTAGCTGTTCATATTTAGAAAGCTCTCTTGATATTTTATCTGAGAACCTTTCTCCTTGTGGTGTAGTAAGAATAACAAGAGATTTTAAACCACATGTTTTTACTGCTTCTAAAGCACTGCCAAGAGGCTCAGGCTTTATTACCATACCGCTTCCACCGCCGTATGGGTTATCATCTACTGTTCTGTGTTTATCCGCAGTGAACCTTCTTATGTCGTGGATGTTTATTTTTATAAGCCCATTCTCCTCGGCTTTTTTCAGGATTCCAAGGGAAAAGAAGGACTTAAAGAATTCTGGGAAAATAGTAAGAATATCGTATCTCATATAGGGTCTTAATAAAAATAGGAAAGATTTATAAATGCATTAGTGTCAACTTGAGCAAAATCCTGGATACGATGGTAAGGGTTTGATTAATCAAACCCAAGGATAAGTTGGCTTTCCAACCCATTGCCTTTCGGCTGAGCTCACGACGAAGCCAATAGGGATTAGTAATTCCCAGCTATCCTCGCCTGATTGGCATTCGGATAACACTTTAATCATCTCTAATTGTTTGACCAAGGCTCGCGAACATCCCTACAAAGATCTTAATAATATTTTAATCTAGAAGTCCTTTCAAAGGAAAGATAACTATTCGCGAGTCTTCAAGGTTTATTTCTCTTACTATTGTGTTAATCATTGGGATTAGGTGTTCCTTGCTTTCGTCCCTAACTATAAGAAGGGTTTGCGATACCCTTTCAATTAAATCTTCAACCTTACCTACATATTCATCCTCAGTAGTATAGACCCTAAGTCCAATTAGTTGAAACCAGTAATATTCATTCTCTTCTGTTTCTGGAAGGTCAGAGGCCTCAACCAATACAATGCATCCTTGAAGTTCCTCTGCAGCATCAACTGATTTAATGCCTTCAAGCTCTACTATGGCTGAGTGTTTCTCTAGCCTCCTTCTTGCGATTTTAAACTCGAGGGGTTTTTCTTCCCGGTTTTTTTGTATAAAGATCCTTCCGATTCTCGAAAGGTTTTCTAACTTTCTGCTAAACGGGAATATTCTAACTTCCCCAGAAAGCCCATGTATTTTTGAAACCCTTCCAAAGGGGATGAGACCCAATTCCGCCTTTTTGAATGGTTTTCTATTCAAGAATCTCAAGAACCGCCCGCTTTCTTATCTTGGCAGCAGCAGCGCTTAGTATAATCCTTATGGATTTAGCTGTTTTTCCCTGTTTTCCAATAATCTTCCCTAAATCCTCTTGGGCAACCTTTAGCTCTAACACCGATGTCTGCTCACCAGCAACCTCCCTAACCTCAACCTTCTCAGGGCTGTCAACAAGCGATTTCGCGATGTAGATCACAAGCTCCTTTAGATTCTCCATATCGTTTACCTCCTGGTTTTTAGAAACCTTATTCTGCTCTGACATCTGATTCTAACTCAGTTCTTACATGAGTTTTGATAGAAGTTTCTCTACCCTTTCTGTAGGTTTTGCACCACGCTCTATCCAACTCTTTACCCTTTCGATATTTACCTGAAGTGTTTGAGGGCTCTTTCGTGGGTCAAAATAACCTAAAATTTCCAAAAACTTTCCATCACGGGGAGAACGTGAATCGGCAGCAACAATCCTGTAAAATGGCTGCTTGTTTGATCCCTTCCTTGTAAGTCTTATTTTAACCAAAAGTATTTTTACCTCCTTATGATAAAACAATCACCAATGACCATATTACAAATCACAAACAAATCCAAAATTCCAAATTTCAAACTTATTTGTAACTTAGAGTTTGGTACTTGTTTGTAATTTGGTGCTTGTGATTTGGATTTTGTAGTTTCATTAGCTACATATACCTCATCATTCTCTTCGCAAGCTTTCCCATTTTTCCCATGTTTTTCATCATATCACGCATCTGCACGTAGTTTTTAATAACACGGTTTGTGTCTTCAACCTTTGTACCGCTTCCCTTTGCGATCCGTTTGCGCCTGCTTCCGTTTAGTATCGTATGACTCCTTCTCTCTTTAAGGGTCATAGAATCAATAATGGCAATCGTTTTCTTAATCTCTTTCTCGGCCATCTCTAAGGCCTTAGGGTTCTTAGCAATCTGCTTCATCCCAGGAATCATTTCTGTCATGCTATCTAGAGTGCCCATCTTACGTATCGCAATCATAGCTTCTCTAAAATCTTCTAATAAGAACTCATTCTTTAGAAGCTTTTTTGCCATCTCCTCCGCTTTTTTCTCTTCAAAGGCGACCTGGGCCTTCTCAATAAAAGTAAGAACATCGCCCATTCCTATAATTCGGGAGGCAATTCTATCAGGGTAAAACACCTCTAGAGCCTCTAGTTTTTCTCCAACTCCAAAGAACTTTATTGGTTTTCCGGTTACAGCCTTAATCGAAAGGGCAGCCCCGCCTCTCGCATCGCCATCCATTTTTGTAAGTATTATTCCATCGATATCGAGAGCTTCGTTAAAACTAGTTGAGACGTTTACAGCATCCTGACCCGTCATTGCATCAGCAACAAGAAGTATCTCATGTGGATTTATCTCAGCCTTTATCCTTCGTAGTTCATCCATGAGTTCTTCATCAATATGAAGTCTTCCTGCAGTGTCAATTATTACGACATCATAGCTGCTGTAGGTAGCTGAAGAAACAGCATCCTTACAAATATCAACTGGATTATCCCCTTGCTGAGAATCGTAAACACCAACTCCAATTGTTTGAGCTAGCACCTTAAGCTGTTCTATAGCGGCAGGTCTATAAACATCTGCAGGAACAAGGTATGGCTTCCTTTTCAGATTCTCTTTAAGTAATTTTGCTAGCTTTGCAGCGGTTGTGGTTTTTCCTGAGCCCTGAAGTCCTACTAGCATTATAGCTACGGGAGGAGTAGCCCTGAGGTCGAGATCAGAGCTTTCTTCTCCTAAGATTCTGACAAGCTCTTCGTGGACGATTTTTATGAACTGTTGGCCGGGGGTGAGGCTCTCAATCACTTCTTGACCGAGAGCTCGATTTTTAACTGATTCTATAAAATCCTTGACTACCTTAAAGTTTACATCTGCTTCAAGCAGGATAAGACGGACCTCACGGAGTGCATCCTGGATATTATTTTCGCTTAGTTTTCCAAAGCCTCTTATTTTCTTTAAGGTTGAACTTAGCTTTTCAGAAATCCCCTCAAACATAGCCGCTTAGATATACTACTCCTCTCTAGTCTAATTAGAATCTTAATGACTAGCATAACCTACGTCCAATGTCAAATAAAACGTGGTGTTTACATATTGTATGCGCTAGGTTTCTAGGATCGTAATAATCTGCAGAGCAGTAAATAATTTTAAAGTAAGGATTATTAATGCAATCTCAAGATTTTGGATTAGAAACATTTTATTGCCCGATCGATAATACGGAGTAATGGCAGTGCCATTGGATGTAGTTTTCTGGCGCTTAAAAATGGTTAGTTCTACTATGGTTAATGGACATATCCATTTTCTTTATACCATTCAATCGTTTTTCTTAATGCATCTTCTAGAGGTGTAAAATTTAATCCCAATTCTTCTCTCGCTTTTCTATTTTCTCCAATAGCTCCGATTTCCATTGCTCTAATAGCATCTGAAGCAAGCCTTGGCGGCTTTTCCGTAAAGATTGATTTTAACTCTGAAATATATGCGATTAACTTAATTAAAGATGGCGATATTCGCTTTTGGGGAAGAGGAACTCCTGTAATTTTATTTATAAGCTTGAAAACTTCTCCTAACTTGATATTGTCTCCAACCAGTATGTATTTCTCTCCGATTTTCCCCTTTTCTGCCGCAATTATGTGACCCTCTACAGTGTCATCAATATAAACAAGTGGAACTATGCTATCTTCAAACAATAGTGCTTCAAGCTTTCCGTTAAGAAGTTCTATAATTGTTCTTCCAAAGGTTTTTAGGTCGCCTGGGCCAATTACTACACCCGGGTTTAAAATAACAACTGGTAGTCCGTATTCTCTGTAAATTCTGAGAACTTCCCTTTCAGCAAGGAACTTCGACCTTCCATAATGGCTCTCAAAATCCCTTTTGTGTTCTTTCTCTTCTGTGGCAATTTCTCCCTTAGGTTGTCTTATAGCAGCAAGGCTGCTCGTGTAAACGACCTTTTTAACACCTTCATTAAGCGCTTCAATCAATATGTTTTTTGTACCCTCAACGTTGATTTTATAATAGAGGCTTTTATCCGGAAGCCACCAGCGGGAAACGTTACCGAGATGATAAAAGATATCAGAGCCTTTCATAACACCTTTGAGCAATGTTTTGTCCATCACATCCCCTATTATAATTTCTACTCCGAGTTTCATTAATTCCTCAACATTACTCGAATCTCTAGCAAGAGCTTTGACACTTGCCCCATCTCGAATGAGTCTTTTTACTAAATGACTTCCTATAAATCCGGTGCCTCCTGTTACAAATACCTTCAAAAGTTCACCTCAGATGTTTGAATACGTTTAAGTTTATAACATGTATAAAATTTTTTCATGCTCAAACTGCGCTTAAAAACTTTCCCGAATTATTTAGAGTCTGCAAGTGGATTTTCAACTCAACAGTTCCGTGTAGTTTACTAGAGGGTTTCCACGGTCATCACAATGACGGCACGATTTGTCATTCCGAACGTAGTGAGGAATCTAGATCTCTCACGTGCGTTCGAGATGACATCTAGTGTCAGATTGCTTTGTCATGGAGTTTATCGTTCGACTGAGCTCACGACGAAGTTCTGAGCAAAGGTCCCCCGGTTAAACCGTGGGAAGAGCTCCTCGCAATAACAAAAGGGAATGTCTCTTTATATGCCGATAGCAGCTTGCCGCAAGGTATTTCATTAGTTTTTAATTGTGTAAGGTAAATATAAAAAGCAGGTGATATATGGATCAAGATTGGTCAAATTATACTTCTAGACCTAAATATTTCTTTCTAAAGAATTATGACTTTCCTTCATTTGACTCTTTANNAGAAAGTATATCCGTTCAAACTCCTGACGGGGGACTACCCCTTTATCAAAAAGCGCCCCTACCAATGTCCAAGTAAAACTCTTTTCATCAATTTCAACGCCATTTTGTTTGAGGATTACCAGTATAGCATCTACAGCCTCCTGAGCTGAGTAATCTCCGTATTCGTCCCTGAAATTCATCTCTATCCTCCGTTAAGATAGGCTAATTATA
>C687J26657_10000280_pt1 | contig 11028 bp, 11 predicted proteins | sample RifCSP19_2_FD_26657 | JGI IMG/M metagenome (IMG submission 26657)
AAGGCGATGTTGGAACGAAACTGATCGGGAGAAAAACTGACGTATTGTTCCTCCTTCGACATTTCGATCAGCGGTTTTGTCCCCCAGGGTTCCGCCTGCAGCTCACTCACGAAAACGGTCTTGAGGCGACCGATCTTTTGATAGAAGTTGGCTTTGATCCGGTAGTACCATTGGGGGAAAAACAGGCGGTAGCTGATGTAGAGCTTGGTCAGGCTCTCGTCGTAGATCATTCGGTACATGGAGATCCCCAGGTTCTCCGATACTCCCGAGACCCCCAACCAACTCGAGATCTCCCCGCTATCGGTCAGAAGAACCGGGTGAGCCGGGTCCAGCGCGACCACGCCCGCAATCTCTCTTTCGAGGAAGGAGCGGTTCAGTCTGGGACACTCCCCAAAAAAGCCGACGAAGGGCTCGTTCTCCACCTGCCAAAATTCCAGAGAAGGGCTATCCCGGTAACGCTTCACCACCGCCGTAATCAGCNCTGTCACCTCTTCCTGCTGTTCTTTTTCCGAAAAAGACGCCGCCCAATCCGGGATGTGGCACTCCGGCCAGCGCGGCAGCCGGCGGCCAATCGCCAGGATAACCGAAATGCCCCGTTTCCGGGCTTCGCTCATCTGAAAATCGAGTGCTGAAAAGTCAAACCGGTCTCTCTGCGGTTCAACCGTGTTCCAAAAAGCCACCAACCGAAGACGATCCACACCGACTTCATCAAGCAGTGACAGGTAGGTCTTCTTCCAATCCAAACCTAGGCTCTCGGCGTAGGCGGCGTCAAAGGAAGTGCCCCAAATAATCTTGGGAGCTTCGCCGCCCCGGCCGAAAATGAGATAGGCTATCAGCACCAGAATGGCAAAAACACCCAAAAGACCGAGAATAATTCTTGAAAGTATCTTCAGATAAAATCGTTTCTTATCCATAGACTATCTTATGGTCATAAAGTAGAGACCGAATCCGATGGCGACGATTGCCAAAGCCTTTCCTACCTTCTGCCGCAGAGTAGTTACTTCCTTCAGTTGGGGAAAATAGCGAACCAGGGTGAGGGATAAAACAAAGAGGAAGGCGTACTGCACTCCTTGGATCGCCCCAACTAGTGCCGCGCTTCCCAAAGAAATTGCGTAATTCTGCAGCAATCCCCCCAGCCCTCCTAACCCCTGGTTGAAAAGAAACGGGGCGGGCGCGGTTTTGGGCGCTTTTTTGGTTGCCCAGTAGATGCGGCGGAAGTTTTCGGGAATGACAATGATTGTGAGCGCTCCCAAGACACTGCCGATCCTCGTCCAAAAGAGTCCATTAAGAAAGGGTTCTGCCAGAAAAACGAAACGCATTAGAGAAAAAGAAACGGCGAAGAGCGCTGCTGCTACCGCCGCGTGGTTAAAAAGCTCAAAAGTGAAAGTTTTTCGGACGTTTTCTCTCAAGGAAACGGCGGCCCCGCCCAGGAGAAGGATGAAGAACCCCAATAGTTGGAAGAATCCGAGAAACTCATTCAGGAAGATGACGCTCAAGACCAGGGTGAACACCGGGATCAACGCCCCGGTGGAGGTGATCACTCGGGAAGCTTCATATTCTTTGAGCGCGTTATAGAAGGACCAGAGGGCGTAGACGCCGGCCACTCCCGAAACCAAAGCCGCAAAGAGGATCCGGCGATCGGGAATGTTCACCACCCCGAAAGGGAGAAGGACCACCGCCGCCACGCTCAGAATTCCCACGTAAAAAGCGTAAGCCCGNGGNGAAACNATCGAGGTCTGGAGAAGAACCTTGTCAATCAAGCCCGCCANGGCCAAAAAGAGGTAGGCGACTAGAGCCGGTGTCAGAAAGGCGGGCAANTCCATCAAGAAATAAGATTACAAGATATAGGACATCGGAGGCAAGAAAAACTAGAGATAATCCTTAATGAGCTTGGAGCGGGAGGGGTGGCGCAGTTTGCGGATTGCCTTGGCCTCAATCTGGCGAATCCGTTCGCGGGTCACGCCAAACTCCCTCCCGACCGCTTCCAGCGTCCGGGGCTTGCCGTCGCGCAGACCAAAACGGAGTTCGATTACTTTTTGCTCCCGGGGAGAGAGCGTCCCCAGAACCTCCAGCAACTGTTGTTTGAGAAGCTCCTTGGAGGTGTCGTCGGTGGGGGCGGAAACTTCTTCATCGGCAACGAAGTCTTTGAGCCGAGAATCTTTTTCTTCGCCGATTGGCGTCTCCAGAGAAGTCGGCCGTTGGGAAACTTTGATGATCTCCCGCACTTTTTCGACGGGGAGTTCCAATTCCTTGGAGATCTCGTGGGGAGTGGGTTCGCGATCGAGTTTTTGCTCCAGCTGACGCTGCACCCGGTGGAATTTGTTGATGGTCTCGATCATGTGCACCGGAATCCGGATCGTCCGCGCCTGGTCGGCGATCGCTCGGGTGATTCCCTGCCGAATCCACCAGGTCGCATAGGTTGAGAACTTGAATCCCCGCTTCCAATCGAATTTCTCGACCGCCCGCATCAGGCCGATGTTCCCTTCCTGGATCAAATCCAAAAACGAAAGCCCCCGCCCCAGGTATTTCTTGGCGATGGAAACCACCAAACGCAGGTTCGCTTTGGTGAGTTTTTCGCGGGCGATATCCCCGATCCGGGCCAGAGCCTTCATTCTCTCGCGGGTGGGACGGCCCATTCNGGAAGTTGCTCTTTTCAGCCGCCAGACCGCCGCCGTTCCTTTCTCGATTTGCTGGGCGAGAGTAACTTCGTCCGCTTTGGTCAGCAGAGCGGTCCGACCGATTTCCCGAAGATACATTCGCACCGGGTCGGAAGTGACGGTCACGTCGTGGGCGACCTGGACCTCCAATTCCCGCTCCACTTCCTCCGGCGGGGCTTCTTCTTCGGCGGTTTCAAAAACATCCACCCCCTCCTCGATCAGGAGGGTGTAGAGATCATCCAGCTTCTCGATGTCCTCTTCGGCCTCGGGGAAGAACTCCAATACTTCCTCCTGGGTTACGTAACCCTCTCTTTTGCCTTTTTCCAAAAGTTTTGCGACCAGCGGTGAATCTTTAAGCGTTGGTTTCATTTGAGCAAAGCAAAAATGCTAGATCTCGCATCGCGAGTCGTCCATTTGAACAGCGACGGACAAATGTTAAGTCGTCTCGGGCGATCGTCCATTTTGGTTCCGAACCAATTCAATCTTCTCATTGAGCTTGAGAAGTTCTTTCTCCGAGCGCCGGATCCCCGGGGCATCCTTGGCTTTTTCCGCCCCCCTGATCTGCGCCACCAGCTCTTTGCGCTCCTTTTGCAGGCGAACGAGCTTAACACTCTTGGCGGCGTAACCGAACTCCTCCTCCAACTGGTCCGGAAGAAGATCACCTAGAAAGGGAGCGAGCGCCGCTTCCTGCAGGGCCTCTCGGGAATTCTCATCCAGTTTAACAGAAAAATTCTCCAGACGAAATCGCTTGATTCTCTTAAGATAATCCCGCAGAGAGGTAATGACGAGAGTCAGCCGCGGATCGGTGATATCGCCCTCGGCGATCTGCCGCGCGGCCGCCCTAATCCGTTCCGGCGGGAGCGCAAAGAGAAGGGCGGTGAGGTAGAGCTCCTTCTTACTCGCTGAAACCCGCGGTGAGAGCGGAGCGGCCGATGCCGAACCCGCCTCTTCCAGCGGCTCCTCCTTCTCGAGCTGGCGCCAGAGAACATCCTCCTCGATCTCGATCGCCTCCGCCAGCCGAGAAAGATAGGCGGCCTTTTCCACTTCGTTCGCCAAGCTCTTCACCACCGGAAGAATTTCGGCCGAGATAGCTTTCTTGCCGGCCGGTGTTTTCGGATCAAAACGCGAGAGGGCCGAACTAAGGTAAAAATCAAAGAGAGGCGGCGCGGAGCTGATCAGCTTTTCGAATCCCGCCCGGTCCGCCAGAACCGCTTCATCGGGATCCTTGCCTTCCGGAAGAAGCACCGCCGCCACTTCCAACCCCGCTCCCAGCGCCAAAAACAGACCCTTCTTGGTCGCTTCCAACCCGGCGGCGTCGCGGTCAAAACAGATGATCAATCGCTTGGCAAATTTCGACATGGTGACGATTTGGGAGGTGGACAACGCGGTTCCCTTGGTAGCGATCACGTTCCTGACCCCCTCCTGAAAGAGAAGAATGGCGTCCATTTCCCCCTCGACCAGAATGGCTTCTCTCTTCTTTTTGATCTCCGTTTTTCCGAGATCAAGATTGAAGAGGTAGCGCCCTTTTTCAAAAACGGAGGTCTCGACCGTATTGATGTATTTGGGTTGGTCATCACCAAGAGTTCTTCCCGCGAAACCGGCCACCTTCCCCAGGGAGGAACGGAGGGGATACATCACCCGGCCGCGGAAGAAATCGAAATAGCCCCGGCCGCCCTCTTTCCGAACCGCCAGACCGGATTGAAACAGCTCGGTAAGACTGTAGCCCTTCTTCAGAAGATAACGGCCCAGACTATCCCAAGAAGAGGGAGCGTAGCCGATCTCGAAGTCCTCAATCGTTTGATCCTTCACGCCGCGGCTCTTCAAAAATTCTTTCGCTTTTGAACCAATTTTGTGATCAGTTAGTAAAAAGTGGTAGTAGTCGGCTGCGAGGCGGTTCAGCTCCAGCAGTCTCTCCTTGCGCTGCTCCTCCGGGCTCTCCTTTCGGGAGATGAGTTTCACCCCGGCCCGCTTCGCCATTTCCCGGAGCGCTTCGCTAAAGGAAACTCCCTCCATTTTGCCGTAGAAAGAGATAACATCGCCGCCTTCGCCGCACCCAAAGCACTTGAAAATCTGGAGCTGGGGGGAAACCATAAAGGAGGGGGTTTTCTCAGAGTGGAACGGGCAAACGGCTTTGTAATTCTTGCCCGATTTCTGGATCGGAAAATAGGAGGAAACAACTTCAACAATGTCGAGCTTTCGTTTTACTTCTTCAATCTGGTCTGCCATTTGAACTGCGACGTACAAATGTTAGGTTTGCGTTGGCAAACCGTCCATCAAAGTAAGTATAACTCGAAAGGAAAAAAGACCCCTCGATTCAAAACCGAGAGGCCCAAAAGCTTAAGCCGAAGCGACCTGCATCTTCCGGCGCGGTCGGAGAAGAAGAACCGCCAATCCCCCCAAAATAAGCGCAATCCCCAAACCCTGCGGGAAGGAAGGAAGTAGTCCGCTCTGGAACGCCACCAGCAGGGTAGTAACCGGCGAACCCAACAGAAGAATGCTGGTCGCTGTCGTCACCTTGATCTCCCGCAACCCCGCGTACCAAGTCAGAACGTAGCCCAGCGGGAAGAGGGCGGTCAGCGCCACCCAACCCAGATGGAGAGGCGGGAGTTGGCTGATGAGCGCCAACTTGCCGGTGGCAATCAGCACCCCCAGGATGACCAACGACCCGATTCCCATTCGTCCCAGGGCGACGATCTTGGGCGGAATGGTGCGCAGGACGTGCTTGGAGAGTACGTTCTCACCCGCCCAGAGAAGCGTCGCGGCCAGGATCAACAGATCGCCAAGCTGAAAGCTCGACCCGCCGGGAAGAAGTTTCAACAGCAGAGCGTTGCCCAGCAGGAGCAGCACCGCGGCCGGCAGCAATCGCCGCCCCATTCGCTCCCCCAAAAGCGGAGCAGCCAACAACGCGGCCCAGACGAACATTGTCTTGTGAATGAACGAAGCGTTGGCGGCCGAGGTCAGCGCCAGCCCCTGGAAGAAAAGCAGAAAGGGGATCGAACCGCCGATCAAACCGATCGCCGCCAATCGCAACCAATCCCGAAAGACGAGCTTTTTGAGCGCTCCCCACTCTCCCGCTCCCGCGATGATCCCCAGGAGCAGGACAGCCACAATCGTGTTGCGCAGCCAAGTGAAAAGAACTGGATCAAAGTCTTTCAGACCCAGCTTGCTCACGAAGATCGCCATCCCCGAGATGATCGCGGTGGCCGCTACTAAAATTATTCCCTTTCTCTCCATAATTGCCATTCCCCTCCTAAAAAAAGATAATAGCATTCTAGTTGGTATCATCAGTATGATGGATGGACTTCTGCGCGCCGGCCGTTATGCCTTCGGTCCCAACCGCCTGCATTACTGCGGGCCCGACGCCAATGCCGAAATCCTCGCTCACATTCGGGAAGGCGTCGCCGACCCGGGACTGGCAAAGCTCCTCTCTGCTTTTCAAACGATGTACCCCTACCTGCTTCACATTGCCCATGCCAATGAGATCAAAGATCCCTTTAACGAGCGGGTCGTGGAGGCCTACTGGGTCGGCAACGAGTTGCTGGAAAACATCTCCCAAAAACAGTTTTACCGGCACCTGCGCGAAGGACTCCGACTCAAGGACCGTTTGGGAGGAAAGGCTTTTGACCGGCTCACCGCCAAAATCGAGCAGGGCGCCGTTCCCCACCACTCTTTTCACGTGCTGGATATTTGGAAGCGCACCGGACACGAGGAGCGGGAACACACTTTGGAAAGCATTGATTCCTGCCGCGTCAGCTGGGGAACGGTACGGGAAATCAACGGCCCCAAAATCATGGTGGAAAGCGAGCCGATTCTCTACGAAAACCGAAAACTACGGTTGGGGGAGACCACCCTTCGGCCGATCACTCGCCGGCTGGAACAAGAACCCGATCTCGACCGGCTCAAAATCGGCGACCTGGTTACGATCCACTGGGGCGTTTTGTGCGAGGTTGTTAATCCCCGCCAACTGAACTTTCTCCGCCGATACACTCTCCGCCACCTGAATTTGGCCAATCAAACAATATGATTGTTCACGTTTTCGGCAACCCCGACCTGCCGGCCGATTCGCTGCCGATCCGGATTCTCCCCCAGCTTCGAAAGATTTTTCCGGCGGTTGATTTTAGAGTGGTTGATCCCAATGAAGAGTTGGAATTTCCCGTCCAAATCACGGTGATGGACACGGTGGAAGGGATCAAGGACGTGCGGTTGTTTAACGGATTGGAAAGTTTTGTCAGCGCTCCTCGCAACAGCGTTCACGATTTTGACGCCCTCGCAAGTTTGCGGATGCTGCAGAAGCTCGGCAAGGTTCAAAAAGTTCTGGTGATCGGAATCCCTTCAGGGTTGGGCGAGAAAAAAACGCTGGATCAAGTTTCGGCTATTCTTCGCGCCAATCGATCTTGAGGAAGTGGGCGGCGCAGCTCATGCAGGGATCGTAGGCCCGGATCAGCTTTTCGATCTCAAGGGTGATGGTTTCCTTCGGCGTATCCGGCAGAAGATTTTGGACAAGCTGGTGAATATCCTCTTCAATGTTGATCTGATTTTGTCCGGTCGGGACCACAATCTCTCCCTCCACCACGTTCCCGTCGGGATGAAGGTGGTACTTGTGGTAGAGCGTTCCCCGCGGCGCTTCCACCACCCCCACCCCCACCGATTCCTGCGGCGTGCCTTTGATGATTGGTTCCGGATTGAATTGGGTATTCAACAGAATCTCTTGCGCATCATCAACCGAGTGCAGAATCTCAATTGCCTGCGCTAGATTATTTTGGAAGATATCGGTGGATGGGAAAAGATCGAGAGTTTTCCCCAGCGTTTCTCTGGTCTTGGGATGGAGTCGGTCTTTGGCCAGATTGATCCGCGCNAGCGAACCGACCATATAGGACTCCCCCTCGTGCTTGTAGGCCGAAGCCTGAGAATAAGGCAGAACTACCCGNTCCAGATGGGTCCGCAGCTCCTGTTCTTCGATCAAGCAACCCTTGTTGTCGCAGATCTTGCCGTTCAGGAAACCATAGCGCTCAGGGACCAGCGCCATGAAATTCGTCTTTCGGTCAAAGTGGAACGGCGCATCTTTCCAAACGTCAATCAAACGAAGCACCGCCGGGCGAATCGCTTCCAGCTTTGTCAACGCTTCTTTAATTCCCGCGGCATCGGGAAAATGGCTGAATCCTCCGATCATCGGATAGGGGGCGTGCACGCTCCGCCCCGCAATCAACGTCGCCAAAAAATTGCCGGCGGCCTTGATCTCAAAGGCATCGTGCAGGAGCTGGTGCTGGACGGGATCGTTCTCATCGAAATCCAGGAAAGAATCCCTGCCGAAGACATCCGGCATTGAGAAAAGATAGAGATGGAGAGCATGGTCGCGGATCATCAAACCGTACATCGTCAGAACTCGGAGGAGATTGGTCTGAGGAGTGGGGGTAATTCCCAGGGCGCGCTCACTCGCNTCGATACTGCAGAGCAGNTGGGCGTTGGAGCAGGTCCCGCAGATCCGCGCTAGAAGCTGGGGAAGGGCAATGATCGGCTTGCCCTGCATCGCTTGGGTGTAGAAGCGTTTGAAATCGGCGATGCTGAAGTGAACCTCTTCAACCTTATCGTCCACCACCCTCACTGTCAGGGAAGCGGAACCCTCGACCTTGGTGATCCGATCCAAAGACAAATCAAAAGTGTGCATCAGGATTTTCCTCCTGCTAGTGGTGGGCTCGCCGAATCCACCTGAAATTCCGCCACTAGGGCATTGACCTTGTTGAGGAAATCGTTCGGGTCCATCGGACAGCCGGGAATCTCCGCGTCGATCGGCACCACTTCCGAAACCTTAAGTACTTTAGGAAGCGCCGAGAAACGGGCGAGGAGGAACTCGACCTGCTTCTGTTGATTCTCGTTGAAATAGTTGCGCTGGGCGGAAGGCATTCCCATTACCGCACAAGCTCCCACCGCTACCAATTTCTTGGACAGACGCCGAATCTCTTTCAGCTCTTGGGCCTGCTTATCGGAAGCGATTGCCCCTTCGACAAAGGCAATGTCCATCTCGTCCAAAGTGTTGACGGACTTTAAAACCCGGGCGTGGCGGAAGTCAAAAAGCTTCTTCCACTCCTGCCAGTGGTCGTTCATTACCTCGGTCATCACGACCGTGTTGTCCTCGCAGCAGGAGAACGAGAACCAACCGATCCTGATTTTTTTAGGTTGTGTTTCTTTAATCATTGCACTAGATCATCGAGAGATCATTTTTGAGATCAGCAAGGAACGGTTTTTTGGCCGTGAGATCAGCTCCTCTCTCAATTATCTTCGCCAGCATTCCCATCTCTCGGGTGAGATTGAGCAGGGTTGCTCCCACCAGCTTTCCGTTGTGCAGAATCAATCTCCCGTAGGAACCGGCTTCGAGAGTCCCCCGGACCACTACCTCCCGATCGGGAGTGACACGAACATTCCCGACAAAGGCGATCGCCAATCCCATTCCCTGAGTAGTGTAGAAGGAAACCATCTTAGAAGGCTGGTGCCCACCAACCATATTGGCCGCCGCCGTTCTCCCGTGAACCTGGGCGTTAACCCAATTTCCCAAAAGCACCCGTTCACCCAACACCAGATCATTGAACTCGGCGCAATCGCCGGCGGTGTAGATATCGGCAAAGTTCGTCTGCAGATATTCGTCCGCCAGAATCCCGCGGTTGACAATCACCCCGGCCTCCTTGATCCAACCCAATGGGCACTCCACTCCGATTCCGGCCACGATCAACTGACAAGGAAGCTTGGTACCGTCTTTGAGAACAACTCCGGTCACGTTTTCCTCACCCTCGATCTGGAACACCTCACTTTTGTGCAGAATCTTAACCCCGTGCTCGATCAAAACCTTCTCGATCATCCGACCGGAGGCTTCATCCAAAACCGGCTCCCAGTAGTAGGACTCCAAGATCACCAGAGTGGTATCAACTCCCGCCATGACCAGCATATCCGCCATTTCAAAACTGATAAACCCGCTGCCGATCAGAATCGCCTGCTTGATGTTTTTGACCCGGGAGATGACTTCTTTGGCGTCATCCAGGGTTCGTAGGGAGAGAACCCCCTTCTTTTCCGCTCCCGGAACACTCCAACGGCGAGCGCAGGCCCCGACCGCGAGGAGAAGCTTCTCGTAGTGCCAAGCGGACCCGTCATTGAGACTGACCACTCTGCCCTTCGGATCAAGCTTGGTCGCCTCCTTGCCCAACATCAGGCTGATCTGGTTTTGCCGATACCAGGCTTCATCTTTCAGCCAAATCTGGTCAAAAGGGATTTTTTCTAGGAAAAAATTCGGTTTGGAGAGCAGGATTCGAGAGTAAAAACGGTAGGGCTCGTCGGAGACGATCGCGATGCTGCCCTCTTTGTCGGTGGCGCGGATCGTTTCGGCCGCCGTCGTGCCCGCGACCCCGCCCCCGACAATTAGATACTTAACTTCATTCACGGATAGATTTGGGTTCCTTGTTCGTCAACAATGATAATCGCTTTGGTGGGACAGGACTGGGCCGCCGCCAGGAGAGTTTCATAGGGGATCGCTTGGTCTTCCAACACTTCTCTCTCGGCCGGGCCGGAGTTCTTAACACCGCCCTGCTGTTTGATCACGGCTTTGTTCTCACCGTTGAGTTCGAAAACCGTCGGAGCGGCGACGACACAGCTGCCGGCACCGATGCAGAGATTGCGGTCCACGATTACGCGCTTAACTTTGCGGATGGGAGCGGCTTCCATTGCGATCTTATCGTAGCAAAATTTAATCTAGTGTTTCGGGGCGATCCCCAGCTTCTGTTCGATCCGAACTAGCTGAGCTTCCGGGATTTGGACTTTTCCTCTCCGAGCAAGGTCCAGCGCATCCGAAAGCAGAAGAGTGTTAACGTTTCGCCAAACCTCCTGAAGATCACGCTCACTGCCGCGCGAAGCCAGTTCCAGATTCCGCGCTGAGAGAGGCAAAAATCGAATCCCTTCTCTTAGTTCGCGGTTTCGCTTACCGGCATGTACCTCTGGGTCTTTGGAAACACTGATGTCCACCGGCACCATTCGACCGGTCAAAGGATTAAAAATATGGAAATCAATTCCCTTTTCGAAATCTTCTTTAGCGGAAGAGCGGCGGGAAACGATCTTTCCTTCCGAAACTAATTTATCGGATTTCCGAGAATCCGGATCTCCTTGGACAGTCTCTACGCCCAGTTTGCCAAGGGCGGTTTCAAAATTCTCCTCGGCCTTGTGACCGTATTCGTTTCTCCACCCGGCGTAGACTTCTTCCGGTATTCCTGCCTCGGCAGTGTTTAGTGCTGTCATTATTTTCTGGCGGAGGCGACAGGATTCGAACCTGTGAGGGCTTGCGCCCAACCGATTTTCGAGATCGGCGCCTTAGTCCACTCGGCCACGCCTCCCC
>C687J26657_10000291_pt1 | contig 10895 bp, 9 predicted proteins | sample RifCSP19_2_FD_26657 | JGI IMG/M metagenome (IMG submission 26657)
ATCTGCTCGTATTCGGGAAATTCCCCTTCCAGCACCTGGGAAAGAACCAAGAAATCGGGAGCGTTAAAGAAGAGCTGGCCTTCCTCGGCCAGGCCAATTTCAACCTCTCCCTCAACCAAGCGAGAAACTTCCCCCAGTGACCGGGCCGGCACGACCGCCGTCAGCCCTTCCCCGGCAATGGAAATTTTCTTTTCTCCCAAACGGAAACCGTCCACTCCGGCCAACACCAACGTTCCTCCTCCCAGCTTCAGCAGAATTCCGGTCAGGATCGGCCGGGACTCATCCTGCGCCGCCGCAAAAGAAACCTGGGTGACCGCTTCCTTAAAATCTTTTGCCGGAATCTTGAAAAGAGCTTTACCGGGAGAAGCCAGATTCGGAAATTCGGCGGCGGGCATCCCATTGATTTTGGAAGAAAAACTCTCCGCCGAAATGGTCAGAATATCTTTTTCGGCTTTAAGCGTTACCTTTCCCGGAGGAAGATTGGTGATCAGAGATACCAGCAATCGGGCGGGGACTGTAATTGCGCCTTCGGTGGAAACCTTGGCGCCCACCTTCGTCTTGATCCCGGTCTCCAGATCGGTGGCGGCTAGGTGGAGAACCGCCTTTTCCGCCGTCAGGAGAACATTCTCTAAGATCGGCAGAGCCGATTTCGCCGAAGCCACTCGCGCCACTGCGGTCAGGCGGGGAAGCAAATTTTCCTGGAGAACGGTAACATCCATAATTTCTTTTTACTTTTTACTATCAACCACGGGCTTTTCTCCCGGCACCACAACCACGTGCCGTTCCCGGTCCTCACCTCGACTCTCGGTAAAGACTCCTTTCTCGTCTTGGAGAGTGACATGAATAACCCTTCGTTCCACCGCCGGCATCGCCGGAAAGGCCACTTCCTTAAGCAGAAAACGGGCTTTGTCCGCGGCTTCGAGCGCGCGGCGGCGCAACTCCTCTTCCCGCTGCTGGCGATAGCCACCGGCCTCCAGAGAAAATGGCTGGAACTCCCCGACTTTGCGCATCAGCATCACGCCCAAGACCGCTTGGAGAGCATTCAAAGTTTGGCCGTGGAAGCCGATCAGAAAGGAGCTGTCTTCGGGGTCTTCCGGCTTGAGGTCAATCAAAAGCCGCCCTTCCTCTTCCTTAACCTGAATCTGGGAAGGGATTCCCATCTTTGTTAAAAGCTCTTCACTTGTTTCGGTAAGAAATTTTTGCGCTTTCATTTTCGTCTCTTTGGAAATGCTAGGTCGTTTCTCCGGCCGTTAAATTTCCGAAGAGCAGAAATTTCTAGGTCGTTTCTCCGGCCGTTCATCGGGGTCGCTTCCAATCTAACACACCCTCACGAACTTTTGGAACGCATGGCCAACCACTGCTGGGGGATCTGCAGAAGGGTGGAGACAAACCAGTAGAGCATCAAACCGGCCGGGAACTGCAGCCCCAAGAACAGGGTCAAGATCGGAAAGAGGAAAAGATTCTGCCGCTGCAGGGCAGAGGCGAAATCTTCCTTTTTGTCCTTGGCCTCATGAGCAACCTTGTGCTCCTGCGAAACCGCCGGCAGCATCATCTTGGAGAGGACAAACTGGGAAACCGCTGCCAAAACCGGAAGGATAAAGAACGGATCCTTGACGGAGAGGTCCCAGAAGAGAAATTGGTGGTTGAGCCCTCCATCTTTTAGATTGGAGATGAAGACCTGATAAAGCGCGATCAGGATAACGAGCTGCAGCAGCTGGGGGAGGCACCCGGACAGGGGATTCACTCCCTTCTGCTTGAAAAGTTCCATCTGGGCCGTTGCCAATTTCTGGCGATCGCCTTTGTATTTCTCTTTTAAACGATCCAGCTCGGGCTTGATGTCCCGCTGGATCCGCATTGATTTCAAGGAAGGAAGGGTGAGGGGAAAGAGAATAAGCCGCAGGGCCACCGTGAGCGCTATGATCGCCAATCCTAGGTTCGCCCCGAGAATGTTATAGAAGAAGTGGAGGGCCGTGGTCAGCGGTGTGATGAGAAGGACATCCCAAATATTCATGATTTGACAATCTTAGCATCTCGCGCCTTTCCAAGATCAGGAACGGGATCAAAACCGCCTTTTGCGAAAGGGTGACAGCGCAGGATCCGCTTAAATCCGAGGAATAGGCCCCGCCCCGACCCGTACCTTTCAATCGCCTGACGGGTGTATTCGGAACAGGTGGGTTGAAAGCGGCAAGCGCCCCCGAAAGCCAACTGCCCCCAGGCCCCGTGGTCCGGAGAAATGGTGCGCTGGTAGAACCGGATCAGTTTGAGCAAAAGTGCTTTCACCATAATACCCCCGCTCTTTTTAAGGTCTGTTCGACCGCTTGGCGCAGGACTTGAGAGTTGGCCCCCAAGGCGGGCTCTCGCACCCAAAAGGCTCCCCAGGTGCCGCCCCTGATTGCCGGCAGAAATTCTTCTATCTGCGCCCGCAGAATTCGCTTCAGCCGATTCCGACGGGTCGCCAGCTTGCTGACATGGGTGGAAACGACGAAACCGAACCGCACCGGATCTTTCTGATTGGAGAGAAGAAAGAGATTGAAGAAAGGAGTTCCGTAGCGCTGGCCATCCCTCTTCAACCGGCGAAAATCAAACTCGGCCGAAAGGCGATTCTCCCGAGGGAGCATTAGGAAGGAACGATGGCGCGGCGCCCTTTTAGACGGCGACGCTTCAAAACCGCTCGGCCGCCGGAAGTTTTCACCCGCCGCCGCCAGCCGTGAGTCGTAATTCTTTTGTTTTTGTTGGGCTGAAATGTTCTTTTTGGCATGAGTAATTTTACTACTCCTTATATTATAAGCCGTAGATCCGCCTTTTGGTTCTCTCTGGGGCCACCGCAGGAATCTCGGCCCCACTATAGCACACCCCAAATCTTTTCTTCACCCCCTTGACACACCCCGGTGACTTAACCTAGTTATTAACTTACGCATCTTCCCTGTCTTCTCTCGCTCCCCGCCCACCTGTTTATCTAATTGAAGAAACAAAATGAATTATAAAGAAACCTGGCAAAGTGTACTTACATTCTTGGAACGCGATCTCTCCAAAGGGGTAATTGCTACTTTTTTTGGGACCGCGGAATTGGCCGAAATTGGGGAAGGGCGGGCGCGAATCCTCTGCCCAAATCGAATGGCGCTGGAGCAACTGCGCGCCCATCAATCCCAACTGGCGGAGGCCTTCCGGACGGTTTGCGGTGAAGACCATCAATTTTCTTTTGAGATCAAACCGCTGGTGAACACCNTTCCCCAGGANCCCGGAACACTGTTTCATCACGCTCCTCCCAACGGATTGGCGGATTCCTACAGTTTCGAGAATTTTGTGGTTGGGATCTCCAACCAGCTGGCGGTGGGCGTCGCTCGAGCCGTCGCGGAACAACCGGGAGCGCTTCACAACCCGTTCTTTGTTTATTCGGGAGTGGGTCTCGGGAAAACGCACCTCCTTCATGCCGTGGGAAANTCGATCAAGGAAAGGNTTCCGGACGCGCGGATCATCTATGCTTCGGCNGAGCGGTTCACGACCGAGTTCATTCGTTCCATTCAAAGCCAGCAAACGGCGGCGAGTTTTCGGAGAAAATTCCGCAGCGTCGACGCCCTCCTGATCGACGACGTCCAGTTTCTGGCCTCCCGCACCGCTTCCCAGGAAGAATTCTTCAACACTTTCAATGAACTCTATCTCGCCGGAAAGCAGATCGTGATCGCCTCCGATCGGCATCCCGCCGAGATCCGCGACGTCCAGCAGCGGCTGGTTTCCCGGTTTGCGGGCGGAATGATCACCGACATTCAAGAACCGGACTTGGAAATGCGCCTGCAGATTCTCAGAAGAAAGGCCGCCGACCAGCAGGCCCAGGTTTCGGAGGAGGTCCTTCTCTCCTTGGCGCAGAAGATCGAGGGCAGCATTCGCCAGCTCGAAGGGGCTCTCCACCAACTGGTGGCGGTGGCCCGCGCCCAGCAGGCGGCACCGACGGAGGAGCTGCTGAATGCGGTGGTCAAAACCACCATGCCGGTCAACCCCTTCATAACTCCTTCGGATATTATCGGAAGTGTTTGTCGGGCCTACCGCATCACGGCCGANCAGCTNTGTTCTCCCAAACGCTCCCGAGAAGTGGTTCTTCCTCGCCAAGTGGCGGCGCATCTTCTCCACCAAATCAGCAAGGCCTCCTCAAACCAGATCGGGGAGCTTCTGGGAGGAAAGGACCACTCCACCATTCTGCACGGCTTGGGGAAGATTGAAAAACAACTGGCGACGGATGAAATCCTCAAGAATCAGGTAGAATCGATCCGTGGGGAAATTTTGGGGAAGAATCGTTGAAAAAGCAAAGAAGTTCCGTCGCTCTCCCTTTTTCCCCAAACCAACCTCTATTTATCACCAGGTTTTCCACAAGAGAAATTTTCAGAATATCTGGAGAGAAATAGACTTTTCCACAGGTAAACTGCCTGCCATACTGGTACTATTATTCTCTTTTATTATTCTCGTATTTCCGAACAACCTTGCCAAACACTTTGTCCTACCGCAGAGCTATGTTCTAGGTTTGCTAATTGATTATCTTTCTCCGGCCATCTATCTCACTGAAATTCTAGTGGCGTTGCTGCTGCTCTTTAGTATGCGGCGCCTTCTCAAACAAAAGCTTAAGCAGCCTCGAAAAACCTTCCTGATTCTGGCGGGAATTTTTTTGATGGCGCTTTTGCCTTCGGTTTGGCAAGGTGCGACTGCACTCACCACCAGTGGAGGTTTTTCTTTAATCTCTCTCTGGCGCTGGTTGGAGCTGGCACTCTGGTTGGGTTTTGGATTTTGGGTGGCAACTTTCATTTCGAAAAAAGGAAAGAAGACCCTTGTTCTTCTGCTGGGAATCGCCGTCGGTTGGGTTTCCCTGCTGGCTCTCGGCCAGTTTCTTACCCAACACTCCCTCCTGGGTTACTGGTTTATGGGTGAGCCGAATTTGAGCCCCTCTCTAGGGGGAGTGGCGCTGGGTTCCTGGGGAGGAAGAGAGGTTCTTCGGGCCTACGGAACTTTTCCGCATCCCAATGTTCTGGGTGGAATTCTGAGCGTGGTTTTGGTTTGGCTGGCGGCGCGCAAGCGCTGGTTTGGTTTCGGGGTCGGCTTCGCGGCCGTGGTCGCTTCTCTGTCTCGAACGGCCTGGGTATCCCTGGCTGGGGGTCTAACCTCCCTGCTGTCCGGATTCCATTCTTTCCTTCTCTGGGGTGATCTCTCCTTTAGCCGGCGGTGGGAACTCTTGGAGAGTGCCGGTCGAATGATCTCTTCTTCCCCGCTGGCCGGAGTGGGGTTGGGTCAATTTACCAGTGTCCTACCCGAGTTTGGCCTCCCCTCCGGCCTCTCTCTATTCATTCAGCCGGCGCACAATATTTTTGCCCTGATTGCGGCGGAGAGCGGGATTCCGGCCCTGCTGGCCTTTCTTTTCCTGTTGGCCGCCGCCTTCCGCCAGACCCTTCGGCAGAAGAACCGGTTGATAACGATCGCCCTGCTTCAGCTGGTTTTTCTGGGGTTCTTCGACCATTATCTCTATACCTCGCCTCAAGGCCTCTTTCTTTTTTCCTTGATTATGGGACTTTCCTTTAGTTATTCTGATAACTAATGGAAGACTTTCCTGCTTTGCCACCCGTCAGTTCGCCGCCGATTCCTGTTCCTCCTCCCGGTCCTGCTCCGGTGATTCCTCCCGTGGTACCTCCACCGCCTCCACCGACTCCGCCCGTTCCGGAATTACCGCGGCCGGTACCATCTCCGCTCCCTTCTCCGTTGGCGGCTCCTCTCCCGCCGCCGCTGCCGCCGCCTCCTAAGCCGAGTATCCCCCCACCCTCCGCCTCACCTTTTCCATTAGCCGGGGGACCAAAACCATTCGGGCCACCCCCACCCCCACCGCCCCCCACTGCGCCCCCGGCGCCTCTGCCGCCGGAAGCTCCGGCCGGAAATCTGATTGAACGGCTGCGCGGGCTGATCCGGCCGCTAGTGATTCTGGGGGTCGTGATTATCCTGGGGATCGCCGTCGTCAGTTTTGCCAGTTTGGATCTCTCCCGCCTTCCGTTGATTGGCGGATTGTTCCAAGGGGGAGAAGTAACCTTGGCCTACTGGGGACTTTGGGAGAGTCCCGAAGTGGTTAATCCGCTGATCACTTCTTTTATTGAGGAGTACAAGAAAGAAAATCCGCGGGTAAATCTCACGATTAATTACGAAAAGCGTTCCTTCGGCACGCTCGAACAGTACCGGGAAACCCTGTTGACGCGCCTCCAGCAAGGAACCGGACCGGACATTTTCCGTCTCCACAACTCTTGGGTGGGGGATTTCTCCACCGAGATCGCTCCTCTGCCGGCGGAGGTCCTCTCGGAACAGGACTACGCTCTCCGTTTTTATCCGGCGGCNCTTGCTTCCGCTAAGGTCGGGACGGAGATCTACTCCNTTCCGTTGGAATATGATGGCCTGGTTCTNTTCTACAACAAGGCTCTNCTCAAGGGAGTNGATGTNCCGGAAAAAATCAAGACCTGGGAGGANTTTCGCCGCGAAGCGGTCAAGCTCACCACCTGGAAAAACAACGACGCCAACAANGGAGCAATTCTCAAATCCGGCGCCGCTTTTGGGACGGCCAACAANATTTCCCATTCCGCTGATATTCTCTCTCTGCTGTTGGCCCAGAGCGGCGTGGATCCGCTGACGGAGCTCAACACCCAGGCGGCNGCCGATGCCCTCACCTTNTACACGAACTTTTCGAAGGTGGACCGGGTTTGGAACGAAACNCTGCCGTTTTCGATCAACGCTTTCGCCAACGGCCAGGTGGCNATGATCNTCGCCCCGTCNTGGCGGGCGCTCGATATCGCCGCGCTGAATCCCGATCTCGGATTCGCCGCCTCTGCTGTTCCCCAGCTTCCGGCCGCAACGAGGGGGGAGTACACTGGGGGACTTTCTGGACGGAGAGCGTCAGCTCCGACACCGAACGCAGCGAGATCGCCTGGGCATTTTTGGAGTATCTCACCCGCGAGGACCAACAGCGCGCTCTCTACGCCGCCGAGGCCCAGAATCGGCCTTTCGGCGAGCCCTACGCGGTGCGGTCGCTCGCTGCCAGCCTGGCCGAGCACGAAATTCTTGGCCCACTTCTTGAAACCGCCCCGGAAGCCGTTTCCTCAAAGACGGTCGATCTCTCCGGCAATCAAACCTATGCAGATGCGCTGCACAAAGCGGTCTCGGATGTTTTGGGAACGGTTAAATCCGCCGACGCCTTGAAAACCGCTCAGGCCACGATTGACCAACTCGAAGGCAAGACCCCGACCGAGGAATAGAGGCAGTGCTGCCTATCGCTAGCGCTCAAGTTGCACAAATTACTCGCTGGCGCTGCGTCATTTGTAGCCTTCAGGTAGACTGAACTTATGGAATTGGCATCAATTCGACCAGCACCCAAGCGCCAGTTTGACCAATTCGGCGTAACCGAAGAAACGCTATCGGCCCGCGTCAATCTTTTAGGGGAGAGGGGTTTTCTGACCGATTCCAAGGTTCTTTTCCTCGGCGACTATGATCTCACTTCCCTGGCGGCCCAGCCGCGAGGGAAGAACACCGAGATCTGGGCGTTGGACATTGACCAGGATGTTCTGGAGGTGCTCAAGCGGGAGAGTGGCAATGCCATTTTCACCGCCCACCACAATCTGACTTTTCCTCTGCCGAAACGGCTCTTGGCTTCCTTCGATACCGTTTTTACCGATCCTCCTTATACGCCGGAAGGCGTATCGCTATTTCTTTCCCGGGCGCTAGAAGCCCTGGTCAAGGGAGTCCGCGGCCGGGTTTTTCTCTCCTACGGTTCTCTCGATCCGGTGCGGGCGCTGGCGGTCCAAGAAAAGATTCTGGCCCACGGCGTCGTAATGGAGGAGCTGCGGCCGAAGTTTAATGAATATCTCAACGCTAAGACAATCGGGGATGCTTCGGACCTCTATCTGCTCCGACCGACGGTCAAAACTCGACCGACAATTAAAGGCGAATACTTCGGGAGGATCTACACTTCCGAGTGAAGCTAGGAAGTGCTAGCTCTGGATCCATCAGGGCGTCCACCGACGAATGAAACGAGAGGGTGCTAGGTTCGCGAAGCGAGCCGTCTACCAACGAATAAAATAAGAAAGGTGTTACTCTTTTTCCAGGATGGAAAAGACATTTAATTCTGCCGCGGTCGAAAGCAAAATCTACGAAANATGGGAACGATCCGGCGCTTTCACTCCCAAGATAGACCCCAAAAAGAAACCCTTCACCATCATTATGCCTCCGCCCAATGCCAGCGACCCGTTGCACATTGGCCATGCGAGGTTTGTCGCGATCGAGGACGTTCTCACCCGTTACCACCGGATGAAAGGCGAGCCAACCCTTTGGCTTCCCGGAGCGGATCACGCCGGGATCGAAACCCAGTTTGTATTTGAACGAAAACTCAAGGAAAAAGGGAAAAGCCGATTCGACTACGACCGCGAGACTCTCTACAAAATGATTTGGGAAGACGTGGAATCCAATAAAAAAACTATGGAAGCCCAGCTAAAAAAACTTGGCGCCTCCTGCGATTGGACCCGCAACAAATTCACGCTTGACCCAGCCATTATCAAGATCGTCTATCGAACTTTTAAAAAGCTTTTCGAGGAAGGGCTGGTCTACCGAGGGAACCGGTTGGTCAACTACTGCACCCACTGCGGAACGGCCTATTCCAATCTGGAAGTGGATCACGTGGAACGGACGGATCCGCTCTATTTCATGAAGTACGGCCCCTTCACTCTGGCGACGGTGCGGCCGGAAACAAAATTCGGAGACACCGCGGTGGCGGTCCACCCCAAAGACAAACGCTACGCCGAATGGGTGGGTAAGGAGATTGAGGTGGGGGGCCTGTTGGGCAAGTTTAAGGTCAAGGTGATTGCCGATGAAGCGGTGAATCCGGAGTTTGGGACGGGGGTGGTCAAGGTCACGCCGGCCCACGACCCGGTGGACTGGGAGATGGGCCGCCGCCACAATCTGGAGGTCAAGCAGGTGATCGGTTTGGATGGCCGCCTGAACGAGAAAGCCGGCCGGTACCAGGGGCTGACCGTTAAGGAGGCCCGGCGGATGGTGGTCGAGGATCTCCAGAAGGCGGGATTACTGGAGAAGGTGGATGAGAATTACCGACACGCGGTCGCCGTCTGCTACCGCTGCAAGTCGGTGATTGAACCTCTGCCGATGGAGCAGTGGTTTGTGAAGGTGGCGCCGTTGGTGAAAGAGGCCTTGGCCGCAATGGACAAAGGCGAGGTGAAGTTCGCCGCTAAGCGTTTTGACAAGATCGCCCGCCATTGGTACGCCAATCTCTACGACTGGAATATCAGCCGGCAGATCGTCTGGGGAATGCGGATTCCCGCCTGGCGCTGCGAAAAGTGCGCCGAGTGGACGATTACTGACGGCGCGGCACCCGCAAAATGCCATCATTGTTCGGGTACCGAGCTTACTCAAGATTCGGACACCTTTGATACTTGGTTCTCGTCCGGCCAATGGCCATTTGCCACTCTCCAGACCACCAAAAAAGGCGACTTTGAATATTTCTACCCGACCGCGGTGATGGAAACTGCCCACGACATTATTCCTTTCTGGGTGATTCGGATGATTATGCTCGGACTCTACGAAACCGGAGAGGTTCCGTTCCGGGAGGTTCTGATCCACGGATTGGTGCGGGACAAGGAAGGAAAGAAAATCAGCAAGTCCAAAGGGAATGTGATCGATCCTCTCGTGATGGTGGAGCGCTACGGGGCGGATGCTCTTCGGATGGGAATCGTCTGGGGGGCTCTGGTCGAGAACGACATCTCCCTTTCCGAGGACAACATCCGCGGCCAACGCAATTTCGCCAACAAAATTTGGAACGTTGCCCGCTTCGTGCTGATGGATCGGACGAGCAAAAAAGTCCAGCCGAATGAAGATGATCGCAAAATTATCAAGGAATTGGCAACGACTACCAAAAAGGTGACGAAGTCTCTGGATGCCTACCGTCTCAATGAGGCCGTTGAAGAGTTGTACGAGTTCGTTTGGCACCGGTTCGCCGATGTTTACCTCGAGAAAACAAAATCCCGCCGGCCCGCCGCCCAACCAACGCTGGAGCTGATTCTCAAGGATTCGTTAAAAATGCTTCACCCTTTTATGCCATTTGTGACGGAAGCAATTTGGGGGGAGTTGGGGGAAAAAGAAATGTTGATTACCTCCTCCTGGCCTAAGGTTTAATTTCAATGCTGAACGGATTTACCAGCCCTGAAATATTTCTGTTCCTGGTTTTTGCCTTCTTGGCCGAGGTGGTGGGAACGTTGGCGGGATTTGGCTCTTCGATGATCCTGGTGCCGCTCACCGCCCTTTTTGTGGATGTCAAAACCACCATTGCCGTGGTTGGTCTNTTCCATTTCTTTGGGCAGGTGGTAGACCTCTTCCTCTGGGGACGATACATCAACTGGCGGATCACGGCCCTGTTCGCCGGTCTGGGAGTGGTCTTCTCTTTTCTGGGGGCGGCGTTGATTACGATCCTTCCCTCCCAAACGGTACTGTTGATTTTGGGAGTGTTCCTAGCGGTCTATGCCCTCGCCTCGCTGCTAGGCAAGAAACTGGTTTTGCCAAAGACCAATCTTTCGATTCTTTCAATGGGTGGGGCAGTGGGGTTCTTAGCCGGATTGACCGGAACCGCCGGAGCGATGCGCACCGCCTTTCTTTCGACCTTGGGGCTTGCCAAAGCGAATTTCCTCGGGACTTCCAACGCGATCGCATTTTTCGTCGATTTCACTCGGGTTGCGGTTTATGCCGGCAGCGGCATCCTTAAATTTGACCTTCCGTTTTGGCTAGCGGTTTTGGGGGTATCGATTTTTGGGAGCTTGGTCGGCCGGAAGCTGGTCCTGCGGATCAATGAAAAAACTTTCTATCGGATCGTTTATGCCGCGCTC
>C687J26657_10000297_pt1 | contig 10816 bp, 8 predicted proteins | sample RifCSP19_2_FD_26657 | JGI IMG/M metagenome (IMG submission 26657)
CATATGGCGATGCGATCGCGGTTCAGCGTGAGGTCCGGAATCGACTCGGCCCGCGCCCCCAGCGCCGGTACCGCGCCGNTCAACCCAAACCGCCCGATCGCCAGGGTCAACAGGAGCAGAGCGAGGAGCAGAAGGCGGGTCGGGCGGGGCACGCAGGCCAGGAAGACAGCCAGTCCGGCCAGACCGCCAAGCCACGCCCCACGGGCGAAGGTAAGGACCAGGCCGATTGCCGTCACCGCCGCCCCCGCGCCGAAGATGAGGAACCCCCATCCGCGCCGCCGTACCGCCAGGGCGAGTAGCAGCGGTAGTCCCAGGACAAGCATTGTCCCCAACGCGTTGTAGCCTCCGCCGGTGTCCGCAGGCATGCCGGTCACCCGGTGATTGACGATTCCCCACACAGCGGCGGCGACCGTGCCGGCCGCCATCGCCTCCACCATTCGCATGGGGAAGTCAGACATGCGCGCAGCGGACCGGACGACGACACCGTATCCCAGGTAAATGAGGACGCCTAGCAGTGCGGTCGAGCCCGCAGCCATGCCCGGGAAGGGGGAGAACAGGGCCGAGAGGGTGGTGGCGGCCAGGAACAGGAGGATCGGGAGATCGAGGGGTGTTCGCGCCCAGAGAAGCGACCGCCCGCTGGCCGCTGCGGCGAGGGCAGGAGCGACGACGAAGAACGCGCTGGGGGCCGCGAACCCGGCGGCCAGGAGCAAACCTGTCGCCAGCACCGCGGCGCTCTCAAGACGTTCAAGTTGGGTGATCATGGCCATCCCCAGGTCCCCGACCGCGCCGGGTGTGTGTAATTATAAGCGGGCAAGCGGTGCTAGGGAATCATCATCCCGGAGCGCCTGGCGTAGCACCGGTGCGCCGGGCGGAACGAGGAGATTGCCTCACCGGACGGAACATTAGGCAGCGGATTCAGATTGACGGGGGAGGATCCGATGGAAGCTGTGAAGGCCGTCCCCGGACACATCTTTCGCGAGTACGACATCCGCGGCGTCGTGGGACAGGACCTCAAGCCGGAGATCGCCTACACTATCGCCCGGGCGTTTGCCGCGTACCTGTGGGCCGCCGGCGCACCGCCGCGGGTCGTCATCGGCCGGGACAACCGCCAGAGCTCCCCGCAGATCGGGGACGCGGTGGTGGAGGGGCTCGTCGCCAGCGGCTGCGATGTGGTCGACATCGGCACCGTGATCACGCCGGCCTTCTATTACGCTCGGGTGCACCTGGGGATCGACGGCGGCGTGATGATCACGGCCAGCCACAACCCGCCCGAATACAACGGGATGAAGCTGGCGCACGGCCACGCCACGCTGTACGGTGAGGAGATCCAGAAGGTGCGTCACCTGGCGGAGGCGGGCGCCTTCCCCGAGGGCCGTGGACGCGTGGAGGAGCGCGACATCGTCCTTGCCTATCGCCGGATGCTGCGGGAGAAAATCGTCCTGGGGCCGCGCCGCCTGCGGGTGGCCGTGGACTGCGGCAACGGCACCGCCAGCCTGGTGGCGCCCGACGTTATCGAGGCCTGGGGGTGCGAGGTGCTGCGGCAGCACTGCGACTCCGACCCCACCTTCCCGCACCATCAGCCCAACCCGGTGGCCCTGGAAAACGTCCGGGACCTGATCGACCTGGTCCGCCGGGAGCGCTGTGATCTGGGGATCGGCTTCGACGGCGACGGCGACCGCATCGGGGTGGTCGACGACCAGGGCACCATGGTGTGGGGCGACACGCTGATGGCGCTCTTCTGGCGGGAGATCCTGCCCCGTTACCCCGGCACCCCGGCCATCATTGAGGTGAAGTGCTCCCAGGCCCTGGCGGAGGAGGTGGAGCGCTTGGGCGGCCGGCCGCTCTTCTACCGCACGGGGCACTCCCTGATCAAGGCCAAAATGAAGGAGCTGGGGGCGGTCTTCACCGGGGAGATGTCGGGGCATATGTTCTTCGCGGACGAATACTATGGCTACGACGACGCCGTCTACGCTGCGGGGCGCCTGCTCCGCCTCCTCACGCACACGCCGGAGCCTCTGTCAGTGCTCCTGGCGACGATTCCGCACTATCCGATCACGCCCGAGGTGCACGTGGAGGCGCCGGACGCGGTGAAGTTTGACGTGGTACGCCAGGTGGCGGAGCACTTCAAGCGGCGCTATGACGTCATCGACGTGGACGGCGCGCGCGTGCTCTTCCCCGACGGCTGGGGGCTGATCCGCGCCAGCAACACACAGCCGGCGATCGTGCTGCGGGCGGAGGCGAAGGACGAGGTCGCGCTGGCGCGGATCAAGGCGAGCATCGAGCAAGTTCTCCGCGAGTTCCCGCAGATCGGACCTCCTGCCTGGTAGACCCCGCGCCGCAACAGTCCGGCCGTGGCTGAGTTGTCGATGCCGCAGGTGGGTACCCGGCTGGCCTGGAACAAGAACTCACCGCTCTGACCTCCCGAATCTGTGGGGGGTCTTGGTGAATCCGTCTAGGGCTGCGCACCCCGGTCCGTTGACTCTGACCCCGTGCGCAGACGCAGCAGCGCACCAGGCCTGCGCGGGGACGGATCCGAGCAGGGTCCGTCTGGACTCATCGGCGGGGACGGTGTCGGCCATAGCCCTGCTCGTTGTCTATGAAGCGTTGCTTAGGAACAAGTGTGACCAGGGGCGGGCGAATCGCGATTCTGCGCTCTAATCCCGTCGCACCGGATCCGCGGGTCGAACGGGAGGCGCGGGCACTCGGCAGACAGGGATTCGCGGTGCGCATGGTCGCCTGGGATCGCGCCGGCACCTTCCCGCTGCGGGAAGAGCGCCCCTATGCCGTCATTGAGCGGATCCGCCTTCCCGCCCGGTACGGGACGGGCCTGCGCAACCTGCGTCCCTTGCTGCACTGGCAACTTCGCCTCTGGACGTGGCTCCTGCGGCACCGCCACGGGTACGACGTGATCCATGCCTGCGATTTCGACACCGTGCTGCCCGCCATCTTCATGAAATGGTTCTTTGGCAAGCGCGTCGTCTACGACATCTTTGACTTCTATGCGGACGCCCTGCGCCACACGCCCCGCTGGATTCGCGCTGCCATCAGAGCTCTCGACACCTGGATTATCGGACGGGTGGATGCCGTGATCCTGGCCGATGAGGCGCGCCGGGGGCAGGTGCGGGCGTTCGCCGCCAAGCGAGTGGTCTTCGTCTACAATAGCCCGGAGCGTCTCAGTGTTCCTGAGGATGCCAGCAGATCACGGAGGTCACGATTTGTGATCGCCTACGTCGGCCTCCTGCAACGTGAACGAGGGATCTTGGAAGTCCTCGAGGTCATCGCGCACAATCCCGACTGGCTCCTGGAGATCGCTGGGTTCGGGGCGGACGAGGAGGTGGTGCAGCGCCGCGCCCTGCGTCTGCCGAACGCGCGGTTCCATGGCCGGGTCAGCTATCCGACGGCCTTGGCGATCTATGCGCGTTCAGATGTGATGTTCGCCACATATGACCCGCGCGTGCCGAACCATCGCTATGCCAGCCCCCACAAACTCTTTGAGGCGATGATGCTGGGGAAACCCATCATTGTCGCGCGGGGCACCGGGATCGACCGCCTGGTGCAGCACCATGGCCTGGGGGCCGTCGTGGAATATGGGGACGCGCGCCAATTGGAGGAGACGCTGAAAGGTATCGCCGCATGGAGCGGGGAGGAGCGCGCCAGATTCGCCACGCGCGCCCGTAGCGTGTACGACCAGCACTTTGCCTGGGAGAAGATGGAGGCGCGGTTGGCGGAGCTCTANGCGGCCCTGTTGAACGANGGCATGGCGAGATGATCCCTGGGCAGAGCGAAAAGAGCACGGATGGAGCGAGGGAGACGCAGGCGGACGCACATCGGGTGTTGCTGGCTGTCACGCTGGCGGAGTGGGGCGGGGCCCAGGCCTACGTATACGCGCTGGCACGGTCCCTGCAAGGCCGATACGATGTCTGCGTTCTCTGTGGTCCAGGAGTGGTGCTGGTTGAGCGGTTGCGCGCCAGCGCCATCCGCGTGCTCGAGGTGCCGGCACTCCGCCGGGGGATCCATCCCCTTTGGGACCTGCGCGCTTTCCTCCGCATTTGGGGACTCCTCCGGCGGGAGCGTTTTGACCTTGTCCACGGGAGCAGTACGAAGGCCGGTGCGCTTGTCCGTTTCGCCGCGTATCTCACCGGAGTGCCGGTGATTCTTTTCACCGCGCACGGATGGGCATTCACGCCGGGGCGCCCCGCACCGGTACGGGCGCTGCTAGCGCGGTGGGAGCGGTTGATGGCGCGGATGACCACAACGGTGATCTGCGTCTCCGAAAACGATCGGCTGCTGGCAGAACGCTCCCGCGTGGTGGCTCGCGGCCAGGCCGTCGTCATCCGGAACGGCATCGCTCCCGCCCCCTTCCTCCGGCCCGGAGACGAAGATCTGCGGTCGGCCCTCAACCTGGGTGCGGAGCCGGTGATCGTCATGGTTGGCCGTCTGGCACAGCAGAAAGACCCCCTGACCTTGGTGCACGCCAGCCGGTCTCTCGTCCGTGGGCGCGTTCTGATCGCGGGCGACGGGCCCCTGCGTTCAAGGGTGGAGCAGGCCGTGCGTCGGCACGGCCTGTCGGATCGGGTGCGTCTTCTGGGATTCCGAGCCGACATCCCCGGCTTGCTGCGCGCCAGCGACATCTTCGTGCTCCCCTCCCGGTGGGAGGGATTGCCGCTGGCCGTCATCGAGGCCATGATGGCCGGACTCCCCGTAGTGGCCACACGCGTGGGGGGTGTGGGGGAAGTTGTCGAGGATGGAGGCACGGGCCTCCTCGTTCCGCCCGGCGACCCGGAGGCGCTCGCGGCGGCGTTGCGCAGGCTCGTGGAGCACGAAGACCTCCGCCGGCAGATGGGGGCCGCAGGGCGTGAACGGGCCCTGCGGCTGTTCACGGCCGACCGCATGGTGGGCGAGACCCGCGCACTGTATGCTGCACTCCTCGCGGCCCGGAAGCGGGGCTGAGCTCGCCCGCGGCCGAAGAACCGGGGCCGCGGCAGGGAACGCATTGGAGGCGCCCGAAGTAGAAACGTACTGTCTCCCGAATTATGTCTCAACCTGCGCTCCGCCCCACTGCGGCCGCCCCGCGCCGCGTGACGTTCCCGTCACAACGGGCCGTCGTCTCGCTGCGGCTCTCGGAGCGGCGTGCGCTCCTATTCCTGAGCGATGTGGCCGCGATCAACCTGACGCTGCTGACGGTGTTGGCCTGGCGCTTCCACTTGCCGTTTGGCTGGCAGACGGCGGCTTTCCAGCCGATGTGGTTNGGTCTCCTGGTGGGGCTGTGGGCGATCTGCGCCCCGCTGCTCAACGCCTACGATCTCCGCCGGGCGTCGCGTGTGGGCAGCGGTGCAGCCGCGGGGGCAGCGGTCGCGCTCCTGGTGGCGGTCATTTACCTGTCCATTCCGTACTACACCCCGCAGTTGCCCGCCTCACGGCTCACGGCCGCCTCTTTCGTCCTAGTGATGGTGGCGTCGGTGGCCGCCGGTCGGGCTGCCTACGCGCTGTTCCTGGTCCAGCCGACTTTTCGGCACAGGGTGCTCGTGGTCGGCGCCGGACGGGCGGGGCGGGAACTTGTCGAGGCGCTGCGGACCTACACCCCGACCGAATATGACGCGGTGGGGTTTGCTGACGACGACCCGGCGAAGCAGGGAGAGGTCGTGGCCGGCCTCCCGGTGCTGGGCACCTGTCGGGATCTCCTGCGCCTGGCCCGCGAATGGGGTGTCTCCGAGGTAGTGGTCGCCGTCGCTCGCGACGAGAACCTGGACGCCTCGCTGGTGGGGGCGCTATTGGATGGCCACGAGCAAGGCATTCAGATCACCGCCATGGCACCGTTGTATGAACGACTAACCGGGCGCGTGCCCCTGGAGTATGCTGCCGGGAACCTGCATGTCATTCTGCCCGTGGATCGAGACCGAAATCGCCTCTCCCTCCTCGTGAAACGCGGGGTGGACGTGCTCCTGGGACTGGTGGGTGGACTGGCGACGCTGGCCCTCCTGCCCCTCGTCGCCCTGGCGCTGCGGCTGGAGAGCCCGGGCCCCGTGTTCTATCGTCAGGTCCGCGCGGGTCGGGGAGGCAGACCCTTCTCGCTGATCAAGTTCCGCACGATGATCCCCGACGCGGAGAGCACAGGCCCNCGCTGGGCGGAGGAGGACGACAGTCGAGTGACGCGCATCGGACGCATCCTCCGGCGGCTCCATCTCGACGAGCTGCCTCAGGCGATCAACCTGCTGCGCGGCGAGATGAGCTTCATCGGCCCGCGGCCGGAGCGCCCTGAATTCGCTGCCAGCCTGGAGAAGCAGATCCCCTTCTACCGGGCCCGTCATGCCATGCGCCCGGGGATCACGGGGTGGGCGCAGGTGAACTTCGGCTACGGCAGCTCAACGGAAGATGCCCTGATCAAACTCCAGTACGATCTCTACTACAACAAGTACGCCTCGCTGTACCTCGACCTGTGTATTTTTGTGCGGACATTGGCCCTGGTCCTCACGCTCAAGGGACGATAGATGGTGCAAGCGATCATCCCCGTGGCCGGTCTGGGCACGCGGCTGCGGCCGCATACCTTCACCCGCCCCAAGGTGCTGCTGCATGTCGCCGGCAAACCGATCCTGGCCCACATTCTGGACGAACTGAGGTCCGTGGGCATCCACCGGATCGTGCTGGTGGTGGGGTATCTGGGTGACCAGGTGCGCGCGTGGGTGCAGGAGCGCTATCCNGATCTGGAGGCCACCTTCGTCGACCAGGGGGATCCGCTGGGNAACGGACACGCCATCTACGTCGCCCGGGAGTATTTCGACGAGGGGCCGGTGCTGATTCTCTTCGGCGACACCATCGTCCGGGCGCACCTGCCGGACCTGCTCGCCCGCCCGGAGAGCGTAGCCGGCGTGAAGGTGGTGGACGATCCGCACCGCTTCGGCGTCGCCGAACTGGACGCGCAGGGCTACGTCACCCGCCTGGTGGAGAAGCCGGAGGTGCCGCCGAGCAACCTGGCCGTGATCGGGTTGTATCTGATCCGCAACGCGCCGCTGCTGCGCGAGTCCTTGGAGCGGATGGTGCGGGAGAACCGCCAGCAGCGCGGCGAGTACTGGCTGGTGGACGCCCTGCAGTTGATGCTGGACGCCGGAGAGCGGATGCGCCCGTTTCCGATCACCCACTGGTACGACTGCGGCACCATCGAGGCGCTGCTGCAGGCGAACCGAGAACTGCTCACCCTGGACGACCCGCCGGCGCCCCTGCTGCCGGACGCCGTGCTCATCCCGCCGGTGGCGGTCTCGGCGGGGGCGCAGGTGACCCGCTCGGTCGTCGGGCCCTACGTCTCGGTCGGCCCCGGGGCACGCATCAGCGGGGCGGTGGTGCGCGACAGCATCGTCCATCCCGGCGCGACGATTGAGGAGGCAGTCGTGACCAGTACGGTGATCGGGGAAGGGGCCCGCATCGGCCCCGTTTCTGAATAAGTCCAGATAGGCTCGCCTGCGCCTGCAGTGGATGGACTTCTATGAGCGCCACGGGCGGAACGCCCACCTGACCTGCCGCCACTTCGGCATCAGCCCCGACACCTTCTACCGCTGGCGCCGCCGCTATGACCCTCGGCGGTTCCAGAGCCTGGAGGATCATCACCGCACCCGCCGGCCGCATCGCGTGCGCCAGCCGGAGACCCCGCCGGCGGTGGTGGAGCGAATCCGGGCGCTGGCCCCACCAGCACCTGCACTACCTGACACCGCTCGAGTTCTGTCAGCAGTACCACTCTAGGAAAGGGATAAAGTGTACGGGATGCACTGAACCAGTACAGTTTCTTGACGCGCCGTAGCGCAGCCCGTACAATGACGGTCGGTCTGACACCCGACACACGGAAGCGAGTACGCTCTCATGCCCACCGTCTCCGCGACGGAACAGAGCCGCCGCTGGCGGCTGATCGACGCCGAGGGGAAGATCCTCGGCCGGCTGGCCACGCAGATCGCCACGATCCTGCGGGGCAAGGATAAGCCCACCTTCGCCCCGCACGAGGACCGCGGCGATTTCGTCGTCGTGGTCAACGCGGCGAAGGTGCGGCTGACCGGAAAGAAGCTGCAGCAGAAGCGCATCTACCGCCACTCCGGGTATCCCGGCGGGCTGCGCACCATGACCTACGAGCGATTGCTGCAGAGCCACCCCGACCGGGCGATTCAGGAAGCGGTCCGGGGGATGCTGCCGAAGAACGCGCTGGCCCGCCAGCTGCTGCGCAAGCTCAAGGTGTACGCGGGGCCGACGCACCCGCACGCGGCGCAGCGGCCAAAAGTGTTTGATCCCTTCCAAGCAGAAAGGGAGAAGGCTGAGGCCAAGCGCGCGCTTAAGCGGTTGGCAAAGTAGAGAGGGGATATTCGCCAATGGCCATGGCTGTCCAACCAGTCGCCCACGCCGCGGGGAGCCGCAAGGAGGCCCGCGCCCGGGTCTGGCTGCGTCCGGGGAGCGGGCGCATCGTGGTGAACGAGCGGGAGGTAGAGACATACTTCTCCACGGCCGCCCTGCAGCAGGCGGTGCGCCGGCCGCTGGCGGTCGCCGGGGCGGAGGGGCGCTTCGACGTCGTGGCCCACGTGGACGGGGGCGGCGTGCGCGGCCAGGCGGGGGCCGTGCGCCACGCTCTAGCGCGGGCGCTGCTGCTGGTGGACGAAGGGCTGCGTGGCGCGCTGCGGAAAGAGGGTCTGCTCACCCGCGATCCGCGGATGAAGGAACGGAAGAAGTACGGGCGCAAGCGGGCCCGCAAGGGATTCCAGTACAGCAAGCGGTAGAGTTAGCGGGGTCTCCCCCGCGGGAGGGTGGACCTCGGTCCACCCTCCTTTTATTGTGGGTGAGGCGGAGGCTGGCGGACCGGCCGGGCATGGCGGGCCGGTAGGGAGGACGGGTCGTGACCGTGCGGGTGGTCATTCTCGGGGCGGGCGGACGGGACTTCCACAATTTCAACGTCTACTTCCGCGAGCGCCCCGAGTACACCGTGGTGGCCTTCACCGCCACCCAGATCCCCTCGATGAAAGGGCGGGTCTATCCGCCGACCCTGGCCGGACCCCGCTATCCTGCGGGGATTCCCATCGTGGCCGAAGAGGAACTCACCGACCTGATCCGCCGTGAGCGGGTGGACCAGGTGGTCTTCGCCTACAGCGACGTTTCCCACGAGCACGTCATGCACCTGGCCTCGCGGGCCCTGGCCGCCGGGGGCCGGGTTCCGGCTGCTCGGACCCGCGGAGACGATGCTCCGCGCGGCGGTGCCGGTGGTCGCCATCGGCGCGGTGCGCACCGGCAGCGGGAAGAGCCAGACCACGCGGCGGGTGGCGGCGGCGCTCCGCGGGCTGGGTCGGCGAGTCGTGGTCATCCGCCACCCCATGGCCTACGGCGACTTCCTCCGACAGCGGGCGCAGCGCTTCGCCACCGCCAAGGACCTGGACCGGGCGGAGGTGACGATCGAGGAGCGGGAGGAGTACGAGCCGCACCTGGCCGCCGGCACCGTGGTCTACGCCGGCGTGGACTACGCGGACGTGCTGCGCCGGGCGGAGGCGGAGGCCGAGGTCATCCTCTGGGACGGCGGCAACAATGACTTTCCCTTCATCCGCCCCGACCTTTACATCGTCATCGCCGACCCGCACCGGGCGGGGCACGAACTGCACTATCACCCCGGGGAAACGAACCTGCGCATGGCCGACATCGTCGTGATCAACAAGGTCGACACTGCGCCACCGGAGAATGTGCAGGCGGTGCGGCGGAACGTTGCCGCGCTGAACCCGCGGGCGACCATCGTCGAGGCGGCCTCGCCGATGACCGTGGAACACCCGGAAGCGCTCACCGGCCGCAGCGCGGTCGTCGTCGAAGACGGGCCGACCGTGACGCACGGGGAGATGCCCTTCGGCGCGGGCCTGCTGGTGGCGCGGCGGTACGGGGCGGAGGTGATCGACCCGCGCCCCTACGCCGTGGGCTCGATCCAGGAGGTCTACCGGACCTATCCGCACCTCGACCGGGTCGTGCCGGCGATGGGCTACGGGCGAGAGCAGGTCGCCGAACTGGAGGAGACGCTGCGTCGCGCGGAGGCGGAGGTCGTGGTCAGCGGCACGCCGGTGGACCTGCGCCGGGTGCTGCGACTGGACAAGCCCATCGTGCACGTGACCTACGAACTGGAGGAACGGACCGCACCCACGCTGGCGGACCTCGTGCGGGAGTGGCTGGCCCGGACGCCGGTGGTCGGGGGGAGGCGCTCGCGATGATGGACCTGCGGGGGCGCGACCTGGTGTCCATGGACGACCTGACCGCGGAGGAACTGTGGGCCGTCCTGGATTTCGCGCGCGACCTGAAGCGGCGCGGGGAGCGTGCCGACCGGCCGCAGCCTCTGAGCGGTCGGACGCTGGCCATGATCTTCGAAAAGCCGTCGCTGCGCACGCGCGTCACATTCGAGGTGGCGATGTACCAGCTCGGCGGCACGTCCATCTACCTGGCCCCACAGGACGCGCAGCTGGGGACGCGGGAGACGATCCCCGACGCGGCGCGCAACCTGGAGCGCTGGGTGGACGCCATCGTGGCCCGCACCTTCGCCCACAGCACCGTGGTGCAGCTGGCGGAGCACGCCCGCATCCCGGTGATCAACGGGCTCTCCGACNGGGAGCACCCCTGTCAGACGCTGGCCGACCTCCTCACGGTGTACGAGCGCTTTGGAGGGTTCCGCGGCATCACCCTGGCCTGGGTCGGGGACGGCAACAACGTCTGCCACTCCCTGCTGCTGGGGGCGGCCAAAGTGGGCCTGAACCTGCGGGTCGCCACCCCGCCGGGGCACGCCCCTGAGCCGGAGATCGTGCAGAACGCGGAGCGGCAGGCCCAA
>C687J26657_10000300_pt1 | contig 10744 bp, 13 predicted proteins | sample RifCSP19_2_FD_26657 | JGI IMG/M metagenome (IMG submission 26657)
ACTCCCGAACGGCTCGCTTGAGGCGGATGGCTTCAACCACCTCCATCGAGGGCCTCCTCGAAGAGCGACCTCATCATAGGACGGGATCCGAGATGGCCAAAGCGGTTTCCGTGATCCATCCCCCCGGAGGCCGGCTGGAGCTCAATCGATCGTCTTGCTGGGGGCCTCGGGCAAAGTTCGAATATAGACCATGTAGGCGTCGTAGGCCTCGATGCGGCCGTTCTTTCTCAACTGCTCGAGATCCACGTCGCTCACGGCCCGGCCGTATTCGCCTTCATCGTAGGGACGGAAGTCCCCTTGCAGGATGTCTTGCACGCGTCCGTCACCCCAATCGACGACGGCCTCTCCGGACTTCAGCACAAAAACGAGCGAGCGCGAAACCGGGATCCCGCGGGGCATGCCGGCCTCCTGAGCGGGCCCTACTTTGCCAGAGAATGAGGAATGGCGCAAGCGAAGCCGGGAGAAGCCGGCCGCCGCGCCATTCGTGCTTGGAGCAGGGTGATGGGAAGAGAGGTCGGCACCGAGGCCGAGGTCAGGCGATGACGGGGGCGCCCTTCCCGTTGCCCTTCTGGGCCAGCAGATAGCCAAAGTGGGTCGAGGAGAGCCTCTGCAGGAGTTCGGTTTGGGCCTGACACCAAATGTCATGAACCGGGCAATCGTCGCGATAGGCGCAGGCATCGGCGTCGATGACGCATTCGTTGAGTGCGACTGGGCCGTCGATGATCTCGATCACCTCGAGGAGCGAAATGTCGGAGGGACCGCGAGCCAGCGAGACGCCCCCGCGCGCGCCGCGTGAGGTGTGGAGCACGCCCGCCACGGAGAGCTGGGAAACGATCTTGGCCAGAAAGGAGGGAGGCACATGCTGCTTGCGGGCGATCTGCCCGGTGGGAGCGCGGCCTCCGTCGCCCAGACTGGCCAGGTAGAGAACGGCACGCACGGCGTAGTCGGCCTGGCGCGTGATCTGCATGGTCTCCTCCTAAGTCACCCTTCGGTACAAATTATGCCTGTCTTATCCAGTTTAGCCGCCGACCGCTTCCGGCGGCAAGTGAGACTCGTCACACGGCGGGGATGACGATTTGCGAGCGTGGTATGATTTTCCCGCTCCAAGCCTTGGGCGGAAACCCTTAGGGAGGGGACGTGAAGACGATCGCGGTGGTGGGCGTCGGGTACGTCGGGCTGGTGACGGGGGTGTGCTTCGCAGATCTGGGCAACCGGGTGGTGGGCCTGGATATCGACGAAGAGAAGATTGGGCGGCTCCGGCGGGGGGAGCCGCCCATCTACGAGCCCGGGCTGGCCGAGATGATCGCCCGCAATCGCGCTGCGGGGCGCCTCAGCTTCACGACATCCTACGCGGAAGCGCTGGCCGAGGCGGAATTCGTCTTCATCGCCGTTGGCACCCCGGCGGGCGTAGATGGTGAAGCCGATCTCAAGCACGTGCGGCGGCGGCCGAATCGATCGCCCGGGCGATGGTGGCGCCGTTGATCGTGGTGAACAAATCCACCGTCCCCGTCGGTACGGGCGACTGGGTGGCCGACATCATCCGCTCCAAGCAGCCGAGAGCGATCCCGTTCTCGGTCGTGTCGTGCCCGGAGTTCCTGCGCGAAGGCTCGGCGATCGCCGACTTCATGCATCCGGCGCGCACCGTCCTCGGCTCGCTCGACCTGGAGGCGATGGCCAAGGTGGCCCGGCTGCACCTGCCCCTCCGGGCGCCGATCATCACCACCGATCTGCGTACCGCTGAGATGATCAAGTACGCCTCGAACGCCTTTCTGGCGACCAAGATCTCCTTTATCAATGAGATCGCCAACATCTGCGAGGAGCTCGGGGCGGACGTGAAAGAAGTGGCGGCGGGGATGGGTTACGATCCCCGGATCGGCTCGCACATGCTGGAGGCCGGCCTCGGTTACGGCGGCTCTTGCTTCCCCAAAGATGTGAAGGCGCTCGCCTTCATGGCGGCGCAGAAGGGCCGTCACCCGCAGCTCCTGCGGGCGGTGATGGACATCAACGCCGACCGCCGCCCGATGCTGGTGGAGAAAGTGCGCGAGCTCCTGGGCGACCTGCGGGGTAAGACCGTGGGCCTACTCGGCCTCACCTTCAAGGAGAACACCGACGACCTGCGCGATGCCCCCGCCCTCGATGTCGCTCGGATGCTGCTCGGCGAGGGCGCGAAGCTGAAGGCCTACGACCCCGTGGGCATGCGCGCCGCGGAGGCGCTCGCCCCCGAAATCGAGATGGCCGAGGATCCCTATGAGCTCGCCGCTGGCGCCGATGCCCTCGTGGTCTCCACGCCCTGGAACGAGTTCAAGCAACTCGACCTGGCCCGGATCCGCGAGGTCATGCGGCGCCCGATCCTCGTCGACGGCCGCAATCTCTACGATCCGGCCACGATGAAGAGGCTCGGGTTCGTATACCGCGGCTTCGGGCGCGGCTATGGCCCCGACGGAGCGCCCGGCGAAGAGGTTGCAGCGTGAAGCCTGCACCTTCTGCCTCCATCCTGCGAACGCGCCTGCGGAACGGCCTGCTCGTCCTGCTCAAAGAAATCCACACCGCGCCTCTGGTGAGCACGTGGATCTGGTATCGCGTCGGCTCGCGCGACGAAGCTCCCGGGCGGACGGGGATCTCCCATTGGACCGAGCACATGCAGTTCAAGGGGACGCCCTCCTTTCCAGCCGGACTGCTCGACCGCGCCATCTCCCGCGACGGCGGCCTGTGGAATGCCTTCACCTGGATCGACTGGACGGCGTACTTCGAGACCATGCCGGTCGATCGCGCCGACTTGGCTCTCCGCCTCGAGGCCGATCGCATGACACGCAGCCTCTTCTCCCCGGAGGAGGTGGCCTCGGAGCGCAGCGTGATCGTCTCCGAACGCCAAGGGAGCGAGAACGAGCCCACCTTTCGGTTGGCAGAGGAAGTGCAGGCCGCGGCCTTCCGCGTCCATCCGTATCACCACGAGGTGATCGGCGACATGGCGGATCTGCGGACGATCTCGCGCCAGGATCTGTACCATCACTACCGGGCCTTCTACACGCCGAGCAACGCGGTGCTCGCCGTGGCCGGCGACTTTCGAACCCGCCCGATGCTCGCTCGCATTCGTGAGCTTTTCGGCAGGCTCCCCCAGCGGCCGATGCCGCCGCGGGCGGCCCGCCCCGAGCCGCCTCAGCGCGGGGAGCGCCGGGGGAACGTGGAAGGCCCGGGTGAGACGGCCTACCTTGAGGTGGCCTATCGTGCCCCCTCGGCCAGTGACCCAGGCTTCTTCCCGGCTGCCGTCCTCGACAGCGTGCTCGCCGGCGCCTCCAGCCTCAACCTGTTCGGGGGCGGGATTTCCAACAAGACCTCGCGACTCTACCGGGCGCTCGTCGAACGAGGCCTGGCCGCATCGGTCTCCGGGGATCTGTCAGCGACGATTGACCCCTATCTTTATGTATTGCGGGCGACCATACGGCCGGACCGCACGCCGGAGGAAGTGCTGGCGGCGCTGGACGAGGAGCTCGATCGAATTGTGAGCGAAGCGGTCGAGGCAGCGGAGGTGGCCAAGGCGGTGAAGCAGGCGAGGGCGCTCTTCGCCTATGGCAGCGAGAGCATCTCCAACCAGGCCTTCTGGTTGGGCTACAGCGAGATGTTCGCGGACTACTCGTGGTTTGAGAGCTACCTGGAGCGCATCGCCGCGGTGGGCGCCGAAGACGTGCTCCAGGTGGCCCGCAAGATGCTGGCGCCGCAAAACCGGATTGTGGGCATCTACCGGCCGACGGGAGGAGGCGCCGATGCGTAGCCGAAGCCGCCCCGCTCGACCGGCCCGCAGCTCGGCCCGGCGGCCGCCGCCCCCCGCGCTCGACCTCCGCTCCCTTCCCGGGCCTGAGACGATCCTGCGGGAAGAACTGCCCAACGGGATCGTCGTCCTGGTGCGGGAGAACTTCTCGAGCCCTTCGGTGGTGGTCAGCGGATTTCTCCCCGTGGGATCGATCGATGATCCTCGGCCTCAGGCTGGCCTCGCCGACCTGACGGCCTCGGCACTGATGCGCGGGACGGAGCGCTGGTCGTTCCGAGAGCTGTACGAGCGAATCGAGTCAGTGGGTGCAAGCCTGGGCTTCGGCGCCGGCAAGCACAGCACCTCGTTCCAGGGGAAAGCCCTGGCGGAGGATCTGGGCCTGCTCCTGGACACCGCCGCCGAGGCTCTGCAGCGGCCCGCTTTCCCGCCGGCTGAAGTGGGGCGCCTGAGGGGCGAGAAGCTCACCGCGCTCGCCATCCGCGATCAGGATACAGGCGCTCGCGCCGCCATGGCTTTCGAGGAGAAGCTCTANCCGGGCCATCCCTACAGTGTTCCGGACGAAGGTTACACGGAGACCGTAGCGGCCCTCACCCCGGCCCGGCTCCGGACATTTCACAAGGCGCGGTATGGCCCCAAGGGGATGGTGATCGCCGTGGCGGGGGCGGTGCGAGCCAGGGCGGCCCGCGATGCCGTGGCGGAAAGGTTTGGCGGCTGGGAGGCTGCCCGGTCGAGGCGCCGGCCCGGCGTGCCCATGGTGGGTGCTCCCCAGGCGATTGTTCGCGTAGAGGTGCCGATCCCGGGCAAGACCCAGTGCGACGTGGTCCTGGGCACGCCCGGCCCGGCCAGGCGGGACCCCGCCTATCTCGCCGCCGCGCTGGGCAACAGCATCCTGGGTCGCTTCGGGCTCTTCGGAAGGATCGGCGATGCGGTGCGTGAATCGGCTGGGCTGGCCTACTACGCCTACAGCTCGATCGGCGCCGGGCCTGGCCCCGAGCCCTGGGAATTCGTTGCCGGGGTGAACCCCGAGAATGTCGAGCGGGCCATCCACCTGATCCGCCGTGAGATCGGCAAGTTCGTTTCCCATCGCGTGACCCTTGAGGAACTGGGTGACAATCAGGCTAACTTCATCGGCAGGCTCCCCCTCCAGCTCGAATCCAACGAAGGCGTCGCCAGCGCGCTCACCTACATCGAGCGATTCAGACTGGGCCTGGATTACTACCAGCGGTTCCCGTCTCTAGTTCGAGCCGTCACCCGAGAGCAGATCCTCGAGACGGCCCACGAGTTCCTTCATGCGGATCGCCTGGTGATCGCCGTGGCCGGACCCGTTGGGAGCGAGGGTAAGACGTGATCCGATCCGGCGTCGATATCCTCGAGGTGGATCGCGTTGACCGAGCCATCCTGCGACATGGGGATCGCTTCTTCGAGCGGTTCTTCACCTCCCAGGAATTGATCGACTGCCGCGGTCACACGCCGGCTCTGGCCGCCCGCCTGGCGGCGAAAGAGGCCGTGGCCAAGGCGCTCGGGACAGGGATCGGCGTCGTCGGGTGGAAGGACATTGAGATCGTGGCCGGCCCGAGGAGGCAGCCGATGCTGGAGTTGCACGGGGAGGCGCGCCGGGTGGCCGAGGCGATGGGCCTCCGCCAGTGGACGATCAGCCTGAGCGACACGCACGAGCACGCGGTGGCCGTCGCCGTGGCCGTGGGAGCGGAGTGAGGGAATCGGATGGCGGAGAACGGGATCGTGCCGGGCGCGACCTGGGAGCTCAGCCAGACGGTGACCGAGGATCGCACCGCCCGGCATATCGGCAGCGGAAGCGAGCGGGTCTTTGCCACGCCGGCGATGGTCTTGCTGATCGAGAGGACGTGTGTGGAGCTGATGGCGCCTCATCTCCGGCCCGGCCAGAGCAGCGTCGGCATCGCCATCAGCGTCCGGCATCTGGCGCCGACACCGTTGGAGAAGGCGGTGCGCGCCCGGGTGGAAGTGACGGCGGTGGAAGGGGCAACCGTGAGCTTCACCGCCGAGGTCTTCGACGAGGTTGAGAAGGTGGGCGAGGGCGAGCACAAGCGAGCGATCGTCGACGTCGAGCGGTTCTTGCGGCGGGTGCGCGCGAAGACCGGCGGCTAGCCCGCTGCAGTCGTTGCCCGCGGGCACTGCCCGACTGTCACCCCACTGAAACAGACGTAGGACACCCTCGCCACAGCGAGTTCCGTATACTGATAGCTGTTGGGCCGGGCCCCACTCTGATCTGATCCATCGGGCCTAGAGAGTCATTCTTCCGGACGGCAACGATCTTTGGGCACGTGGGCGATCTCCGCCTCCCGAGGGGTTCTCATGAGCCACGCGACGTTTCGTCTGCTAGTGGTGTCCCTTCTCCTTGCGGGCCTGTTGGGTGGCTGCTGGAGTGGCCCGTCGGTCGAGCCCCTTGAAGTCGAGACCACGGCGCCTGCGCCCGGCTTCGACCTGGGGGGTCAACCGCAGAACCCCGCATCTCTCCGCATCGAACGCGCCAGCCAGACCGATCTCTCGGTCTTCTTCAGCCAGTACGAGGACAGCGGCTCAATCCCGGACGACATTCTGGAGCGATACCTCACCAACCCCGAGATGATGGCAACGCAGATGGCGCTCCTCTCGGACTTGATCGATCGTCTCGAGAGTGGAGGGGCACCGCTCACGGCACAAGGCTTCTACGAGATGGCCCTGGCCTACACGGACGACCCGGGCACGGCGCTGCTGCTCTGTCACAACGTTCTCAAAGCCCTAGCGCGCGGCCGGTCGCCGATTCCATGGGAGGTGGTCTCCAGAGAGCCATTGGTCTATCTGTTCGATGGTCGGCGAATCGAGATTGACCCTTCGCAACTTCATCCAGACGCACGCCCGACTGGCGCGCGGGGGCAACCCTCGATCTTCTACCGCCTGTTCTCTGCAGACGAGTTCGGCCAAATGGACGAGGGGGACTGGTATCATTTCTTCCTTGAGGCCGCAGCGGCCTACTACGGGGCGACCGGGAGAGCCGATCCCGGCGGCCCCGGGCTGGGCCCTGACTACTATCACGTCGTGGGTAACGCTGTCGACGATACGATGCGTCAGATGCAGGATCCGTCTCTTGAGGACAGTGACGCCTATCGAGGCTGGCGCTGGGCCAATGCGCTCAGCTACCTGGAGGAAGCCTACTACGGCACAGACTACCAAGGGACGCAGGCGGAGGCGAGCCGGGAGGCGCGAGACCATCGGCGCGGGGCGATCTTCGGCCTGCAGCTAGCAGGGGTGGAGCCGGAATGGCCGTGGTACGTCCCGCGAATCGGGACGGCAGGCTTGACGGGTGTCGATGTCCCGTCGACCATCTACGAAATCGTTCCGCCGGACTCCGAGCCGTAGGAGAGAAGTCATGAGACATAGCCGGAATTGGCAAGTGCGACCGTTGCCCCAGACTTCGGCCATGGCCTTCCTGGTCGGCTTGGGTGCGATTCTTGGCCTCGGGCTGACCGCATGTGCGAGAGGTGTCGGGAACCCAACACCAACCGTTGCGTCCGTGCCTCTGCATCCTTCACCTCATCTGAAACAGGCGACCGTCGGGCGTCTCTTTGGGGACGCCGGAAGTTTCTTGGTGGTGGAGAGCGGCCACGAAGTCATCGCCCTTACCTGCACGGTCTCGGAAGGCACGTTCTGCTGGTTTGGTGAGGATGAACAATCGGGCAGCCTCGCCCGCGAGTTTGCCCACCAGGTGATTGATGAGCTGGGCGGCTTGGCGGTCGAACAAGCGAATCAAAACCAGGTTGCGATCCGCTGTTCCCGCCCTGTGGGACAAGACGCCGCGATCACTTGCGAGGCCGACTGGGGCTGGGGCGGAGGCTGGGAGCCGCTCGCCGTGGAGTAGGGCAATCCGTTTTGAGGAGCAGCCATGCCCGCCTACGTCGTCGACATCGACGTACACGATCCTATGGGCGACGCACACCTGTCCAGTACCGCAGGTGCTGGGTGCCGTGCCCCTGCGGCGAGGTGAGCGATGGGGTAGGGCGCTGCGCGCACCGGCCCCGCGCCTTCACAACTCCGGCAATGCGGCTCGGCACACTTGCACTGGCGCTCCCGAAGCTGGGTCGGGACGATGTGCGCGCCCACCTGCCCAGAACCGCAGGTGCTGGGAGCGCAGTGCCAGGGAAGGCGGGAGCCGGCGCCGGGCACCGGCAAGATCGCCCGGTATCTACGACCGCTTGCCGGATAACGCCTGACGCGGATGCCTTGGGGGTTTGGCCCGCTCGAGGAAACCGTTCCCCTGAAGCGGAAAGCGTGGTACACTCCCATGCCTCCCGCCTGGAGGGCAGTCCTGGGCGGGAGATTTCTGCCCGCAAAGGGCATATCTCACACGCCTCCCGACCCATCTGGGCGTGCCGGCGGTCTACGATCCCGGTGACCTTCCGGGACCAGCCGGCTCCAGCCGGGGATGACGGAGGCGGAGGCTCAAAACGCGAGGAGGTTCTTCCACCATGGCCGTCATTAGCATGAAGGCATTGCTCGAGACGGGCGTCCACTTCGGCCACCGCACCCGCAAGTGGAACCCGCGCATGAAGCCCTACATCTTCACCGAACGGAATGGAATCCACATCATCGATCTGCAGCAGACGCTCCAGGCACTCGAAGACGCCTATGCCCTGGTGCGCGACCGCGTCTCGGGTGGCGGCGAGGTGCTCTTCGTCGGCACCAAGCGCCAGGCCCAGGAGACCGTCGAGNCCGAAGCCATTCGCTGCGGAATGCCTTTCGTCAACGCCCGCTGGCTGGGCGGGACGCTCACCAACTGGCGGACGATCCGCAGCCGCATCGACGAGCTGGAGACCCTCGAGAAGCGTCGAGACGCCGGTGAGTTCGAAGCCTTCTCGAAGAAAGAGGCCCTGGGCTTGACGCGCGAGATCGAACGACTGCAAATGCGGCTCGGCGGCATCCGGTCGATGAAGACGCTGCCGGCGCTGGTCTTCGTTGTGGATGTGCGCCGCGAGGAAACCGCGGTCCATGAATCCAATGTGCTGGGGATCCCGGTCGTCGCCCTGGTCGATACCAACTGCGATCCGAAGGGCGTGGACTTCGTGATCCCCTCCAACGACGACGCCATCCGGGCCATCAAGCTCCTCACCGGCAAGATCGCCGATGCCGTGCTGGAGGGCCGGGCGATGCGCAAGGAAGAGGAGATCCAGCTGGCCATGCCGGCGGAGGCCGCCACCCTGGAGCCTGAGAAGACGGATGAGGAGCTCCTTGGGGAAGCCACGCTCGCCAAGCTGCAGACCGGTGAGTTTGGCCAGGAAGACACCGCCGCCGCTGCACCGGAAGAGGAAGCCGCGCGGGAGCAGGGCGGATGAGCGCAACGGCCGAGATGATCAAAGAACTGCGCCTGGCAACGGGCGCGGGGATCCTCGAGTGCCGCAACGCCCTGGAAAGCACGGCGGGCGATCTCGAGAAGGCCACCGAGCTGCTGCGCGAGAAGGGCCTGGCCACGGCGGCCAAGCGCGCCGACCGCGAGACGCGTGAGGGCGTGCTGGATCTGTATAGCCATGGCGACGGCCGGGTGGGCGTCATGGTGGAGGTCAACTGCGAGACCGATTTTGTCGGCCGCACGGCGGAATTCCGCGGCTTTGCCCACGAGATTGCCCTGCAGATCGCCGCCAACTCGCCTCGCTGGCTGAATGTCGATGACGTCCCCGCCGAGGTCCTGGAGGAGGAGCGGCAGGAGGCCCGCCGGCAAGCGCTGGCCGACGGTAAGCCTGAGAAAGTGGTCGACAGGATTGTCGAGGGCCGGCTGGAGAAGTTTGTTCAGGAGAACTGCCTGCTACGGCAGCCCTATATCCGGGACGACTCCAAAACGGTGGCCGATCTTCTGAACGAGACGATCGCCGCCACCCACGAGAACGTGACGATCCGGCGCTTCGTGCGCTGGTCGGTGGGCCAGGAGGCCGGGTGAGGGCAACGGGCCAACGAAACGTTGGCCCGTTTTCATGCCCGGCTCTCCGGCGCCAGGGGAAGGATCGATGACCAAGCCCGTCTACCGCCGCGTGTTGCTCAAGCTGGGAGGCGAGGCCCTTTCCGCCGCGTGTTGCTCAAGCTGGGAGGCGAGGCCCTTTCCGGGCCGCAGGGCTTTGGGATCGACCCGCAGCGCGCCGAGGCCGTGGCGGCGAAGGTCCAGCAGGTGCGCGATCTGGGCGTCCAGGTGGCAGTGGTCATCGGGGCGGGAAACCTGTGGCGGGGCCGGGAGGGTATCCAGCGGGGCATGGAACGGGCCACGGCCGACTACATGGGGATGATCGGTACCGTGATGAACTCGCTGGCGTTGATGGACGCCCTCGAGCGTGCCGGTGTGGTGACGCGGGTGATGTCGGCGGTGGAGATGCGGGCGGTGGCCGAGCCCTATATCCGGCGCCGGGCCATGCGCCATTTGGAGAAGGAGCGGGTGGTGATCATGGGCGGCGGCACCGGCAATCCCTACTTCTCCACCGACACCGCCGCGGCACTGCGGGCGATGGAGGTCGGGGCGGAAATCGTGATCAAGGCGACTAAGGTCGACGGCGTCTACGAAAGCGATCCGGAGAAGGATCCCCAGGCGCGGCGCTTCGACCGGCTCACCTACATCGATGCCCTCAATCGCCGGCTGCAAGTGATGGACAGCACGATGATCTCGCTGTGCATGGATCACAATCTTCCGATCCTCGTCCTGGATCTGTGGCAGCCCGACAGCCTGGTCCGGGCCGTTCTGGGCGAGCCCGTGGGGACGGTGATCGCGCGTTAGCCCGGCCGGACGGCTTCGCAATTTCTGCGTTTTTTGCTATCCTATAGGCGCATCCAGCCGCCGGGTGATTTCGCAGCTGCGGGAGTGCCTGCATGGTCAGTGACGCGCTGGTCGAGGCCGAATCTCGCATGAAGGGCGCCGTCCGCGCCCTGGAGGAAGACCTGGCGGCCATCCGCACAGGCCGGGCCTCCCCCGCCATTGTCGAGCGTCTG
>C687J26657_10000303_pt1 | contig 10703 bp, 10 predicted proteins | sample RifCSP19_2_FD_26657 | JGI IMG/M metagenome (IMG submission 26657)
CTGGTATCCGGGAAGAGTCACAAGACTTTTTAATAAGCACAAAGTTAAGTTTAGCGAAAATGATGTGCATGAACATCTGCTCGTTAGTGGTGAAACCGGAGAGATTAATTCCGATCTTGAGCATTACACTGATCGAAGCATTCATCACTATTTTCAGAAGTTTAATAGATACACGACACTTGCGGCAGAGGAATTGGTCAAACAGGGCAAATCATTTTCAATAGTTGATATTCTGCTTCGCCCGATTGTAATTTTTATAAAAATGTATTTTCTAAAGCTGGGATTTCTGGATGGAATTCAAGGATTCATTCTTGCAGTGTTTTCATCGTCGTATGTTTTTACAAAATATTGTAAATTTTGGGAGCTAAAAAATAAGGATTGATTAAAAATGGATAAAAATAATTCCAACGAACTTTTATTTATGCAATTGGTTTTGCAGAACCAGCAGTTAGCGATGATGTCAATGGGAAAGCTCAAAAATCCCGTAACCGACAAGATTGACCGCAACCTTGAATTTGCTAAGATGTCTATTGATACGCTTGATATGATTGCTGCTAAAACAAAAGGAAATCTCTCGGAGTATGAGGACAAATTTTTAAATGAAGTTATTAAGGATTTAAAGCTTAACTATGTTGATGAAGTGAGTAAAGATAAAAAAGCTGGAGAAAGTAAGTCCGAACAACCGTCGGATAAATAGTATGATTTGTTCTGATAGAACGATTTAAGTTTATTATGAAAACCAAAACTCAATATAAAACCATCGGCATAATTGCAAACACAACCAAGGAAAATGTTAACCTTGTTGTTTCAGAGCTGATCAAGAAACTGCAAAAAAACAATTTTTATTTTCTTCTAAGCAATTCTCTCTTAAAGCAAAAAGAAATAATCACAAAAGAAATTAAAAAAAGCAGTTTTGTTTCGGATGATAAGCTTTGCAAAAATAGCGATCTAATAATTTCAATCGGCGGTGATGGAACAATGCTTACATCTGCATTTAAAGCGCAGTTTTATGATAAACCTGTTCTGGGAATTAATTACGGTAAGCTGGGTTTTCTTGCCGAAGCAAACATTAATCAAATTGATATTCTGATTGATGAAATTAAAAACAACTCGATTAAAATTGAAGAAAGAATTTTAATTACTGCAGAAATTATCGGGCATAAAGTTGAACGTCTTTTTGCAATAAATGATATTGTAATTGATAAAGGCGGCTGGCCTAAAATGATAGAGCTCGAGTTGGTAGTTAATGGCGAATATGTAACAACTTTTTCTGCAGATGGAATTGTAATTGCAACTCCGACTGGCTCAACCGGTTATTCGTTGTCAATTGGAGGACCGATTGTGAGCCCGCTTACCGATGCAATAACTTTAAGTCCAATATCGCCTCACAGCTTGACTGTTCGACCAATCGTTTTGCCAAGCAATCAAGAAATATTAATTAAAGCAGATTCACTTCATAAGGAAATTTTGGTTAACTGCGATGGTCAGCGGGTTTTTGCATTTCCTCCGCCGTTAAAAATTAAAATCACAAAAAGTGAGCGATCGTTAAAATTGGTCCGCACTTCTCTCACAAGCTACTTTGAAACTTTAAGAGACAAGCTTCTTTGGGGAATTGACTTGAGAAAAAGATCGGGGAATAATCCCGAGTTATAATGAAATATTTTCTAATATTGATTTTGCCAATTCTCCTTTCAGCTCTTTCATCGGCACAAATTGAAAATCAAATTACAGTAGATGAAGAAACATCTAAACCAATGCTTATAGGATTGTTCGATCGTAATGCTTTTAGTGATACAAGTTTCTCATCATGGTTTGACAATGAATATGGAAATTATAATGTCGATACAACTGCGATAAATCTAATCGTAGATGATATTCACCAAATAAATTTAACAATTGTACTCGGAACGTGGTGCAGCGATAGCAGAGAACAAATCCCGCGGATGTTGAAGATTTTAGATTTTCTAAATTATCAGGAAAACAAAATGCAATTGTTCGCAGTCGATCGTAATAAAAAAGCTGGAGATTGTGATATTAATTATTTGAAGGTAGAGCTTTTTCCAACAATTATTCTTTACAAAGAAGATATTGAGGTTGGGAGAATTGTAGAATCACCTCGTAAGAGTTTAGAAGAGGATTTGGTTAATATTATTTTTTCTGCAAAATGATAAGGTGAATAATTTATAGAGATATTAAAAATTCAAACGCCCCATTTAAGGGGCGTTCTTATTAGTTTTCAACTTCTTCTAAAATGGGGAGCTTGATATTTATCTTCTCAGGCACCTTAATCTTAGATTTACCATTTTTTCCATTTGAAGGAATTTTTTCAGCTTTACCGTTTTTCTTGACGGGATTATTTTTATCCTTGTAGTTTTTGTAAGCGTAAACNTTGTTNTGATAATTTCTCAAAACNATTTTGTCTTCATCATAATGAAGAACATAATTTGGAAGAAGCGGGATTTTACCACCGCCTCCGGGAGCATCAATTACAAAATGAGGGATTGCTAATCCGCTTGTATGCCCGCGTAAGTTTTCTATAATGTTTAAGCCGGTCTCAATTGAAGTACGGAAATGATTTGCTCCTTTTGTCTCATCAGCCATGTACATATAGTATGGTCGAACTCTGATGCGCAGAAGTTTTTGCATTAGTTCCTTAACCGTCGCAGGATCATCATTTACACCTTTCATTAATACCATTTGGTTACCAACGGGAATTCCAGCATTGGCAAGCATTTCGCATGCCTTAGAACTTTCAGGTGTAATTTCCCTTGGATGATTAAAGTGAGTATTGATATAAAGCGGATGATATTTTTTAAGCATTGAACATAATTTATCAGTAATTCTATGTGGAAGAACACAAGGCATTTTAGATCCGATCCGAATTATTTCAATGTGAGGCATGCTTCGCAAGCGTTGTAATATTTTTTCGAGCATTGTATCGGTAAGCATTAAAGGATCACCGCCGGAAACAATAACGTCNCGTATTTCTTTATGCTGTTCCAAATAAGTAAATGCACTCTCAAGACCTTTCATCGAAATTTTCTCATAATTGCCAACCTTACGCTTGCGTGTACAAAAACGGCAATAAATTCCGCATTGGCTTGTTACAAGAAACAAAGCTCTATCCGGATATCTATGAGTAATGTTGGGAACAGGACTCATCGCATCTTCCATCAAAGGATCTTCTGCGGAATCAAGGTCTTCAAGCTCTGCTTTATCAGGAACGCATTGAAGCCAGATAGGATCTCCGGGATATTTAATTAAGCTAAGATAATATGGATTTATTCGGGCTTGAAAAAATTCATCAAGACCTTCAGCCGCCTTTCTGTCGATATTGAATTTTTCTACCAGTTCATCAACAGTATGAACGCTGTCTCTTATCATTCGCTGCCACAGTTCCATGACTTTCCTTTATGATTGTTTTACTTGCTGAGATATTTACCAAACACCATTAGATTGTCGCCGACGGAATAAAAATCATTTATTTCGGCAATGATCGAATAGTGATTTCTTAGATAAAAATTTCTTGCTGCGGCATAGCTATCTTTAGATGAAGTTTCTGCCAATAGCCACCTTGCATTCTTTGAAAGAACAAATTCTTCTGCATGTGTCAGAAGACCTTTCCCAATTCCTTTTTTGTTATGTCCGGGATTTGTTACAATCCAGTAAAGATCATAAACAGCATCGGTCATCGGTCTTTTACCTGTGCAATAATATCCCAATATTTTTTTACCGTCTTCGTAAACAAAAATATTGTAGTCGCTTTGCTTTGGATTATTAGCGGTGATATTTACTAATTCCATTGCAACTTCAACTTCGCTCTTGGAAAACGCCTTAACTTTTCCGAGAAACTTTTCAATAATAAGAACATCAGCTCGCTTTAATTTGCGTATCATTTATTCTGCGGCTTAAAGCAAAATTTGTAATCCTAAAAAGTAATTCAGAGTGACTCATACCATCGGCTGCCGCTGCTCTTGTAAATCCGGAATCACTCGAAATATCAGGATTCGGATTAATCTCGATAACAAATGGTATGCCATTTTCATCTAATCTTATATCTACCCTCGCATAATCTCTGCAGCCCAATGCATTGAATGCTTGAAGTGCGATAGTCTCAATTCTTTTTTTTGTTCGAGCATCAAGATCAGTTGGACATTTAGGTTTTGTATTTTCGTAATACACGCTATCAGCTATCCACTTACCGTCGTAAGTTACAATCTTAGGCAGTCCGTCAGGTAAACCTTCAAATTCTATTTCAGAAATAGGAAGCACTGTGTTTCCTAATATCGCGACATTCAATTCTCTTCCATCTATATACTTTTCAGCAATTATGTTTTGTTTATATGTGCTGGCCAAAAAGTCTACATGATCTTTTAACTCTTTGAAATTATTTACAACCGAATACTCGGAGATTCCAATGCTTGCATCTTCAGTAAGCAGTTTTAAGATCACCGGGAATTTGAGAGTAAAAAATTTTGCACTGATATTTCCAGATTTGTCTATTACCAGAGCTTTGGGTGTATTGATATCATGCGCTCGCAAAATGTCTTTTGCTCTCTGCTTATTTAAACAATTGCCAAGACACAGAGGTTGATTGCCTGTAAATTCTACTTTTAAAAGTTCAAAAAGACCTGCCATGCAATATTCATACGTAGAAATCCCCTCAACCGATTCAACAAAGTTTAAAATTACATCGGGGGAGTAGTGATTTATTTTTGAAATACTTCTCTCTACATTTCCATCAACGGCAAAAGTTCTTACATCGGTAAAATATTCTTGCAGTGATTTTTTTATTGAGCTTATCTCTTTGCTAAACGCACTCTCAGAAAGGTCATTCACTTCAAATTGTGTTTCTGCGGGTTTTCCGTTATAAATTGGAAAGACACTCACGGGTGAGTTGTAGCAAATTAATATTTTCGAATTGTCTTTCATATCAAGTTGTATCTTTTTGCGGCAACGTAAAGAACTTTATTTATCATTTCAGTATAACTCAATCCAACCGTGCGCGCTGCTTTAGGAAAGCATGAATTGTCTACGGGGTTAGGAAGAATTCCGGGGAGAGGGTTTATCTCAATAATATTTGGAATATTATTTTTGTCCAATCGAATATCTATTCTTGCCCAATCTCTGCAGCGAAGCACTTGAAAAGTATTTAAAGCCGTTTTTTTAATTCTGTTTTCAAGAAACGGATCAAGTTTTGCCGGGCAGCTAAAAACATTTAATGGTTTTTCCCGAGTGTCTAAAATCCATTTCGCTTCGTAAGAGTAAATTGGAATAAAATCTTCCGGAAAATCTTTATAACTTATTTCAACTATTGGAAGAACTTCTGCGCTGCCATTGTTTCCGATTATAGCGACGGTAAATTCCCTGCCGGGTAAAAATTCTTCAATCAATGCCGGTTGATTATATTCATTTAATATTCGTTCTACTTCAAGCATCAATTCATTTTTTTTATTTACAAACGAGGAAGAATAAATTCCTTTACTGGATCCTTCACCGATAGGTTTCACAATCAGCGGAAAGTCCAACTTGATATTATTTAACTGTTCTATCTGATCTATAACCAAAAATTTGGCATTTGGGATTTTGTAGTAAGATAAAATTTCTTTTGTGCGAGCTTTATCCAAGCAGATTGATAAGGTTAAGGGATCGGAACCGCTGTATGGTTTGTTAAGCATATCTAGTATTGCCGGAATTTGTGCTTCGCGGCTTAAACCATTGAATCCCTCGGCAATATTAAAAACAATATCGCATTTAGATTCTTTTAATTTTTCGTAAGCGTTATGATCCGCTTCAATGAGTTCGACAGTGTGGAAGGTTTCAATTGCGTCTTTAACTGCGTTAATGGTTTCCCATGTATCCCATTCTGCAAATGTGTCGGCAGATTTTTGAGGTTGTGTTCCGGAAATATTTTGAATCGGAGATAATTCTTCGATGAAAGCGCCAACTTCTGGTTTAACATTGAATGTAAGAGCAACGTTCAATTGAGCATCACCGAAAAAAGATAAAATAAAAAATCTCCTTTAAATTTATTTTGCAAATATAACTAGTAGTAAAAAGAATTTAATAATATTTTAGAACAAAAATTTAAAACATCAACTCATAAAATACTTTTTACACTCAAAAATATTTTCTGATAAAGAAAATTATTTTTGCTACACTAAATTTGATTTAAAAAATATTTATATGCAACAAAAATATTTTATTTGTGACGACACCCAAAATATTTTTAACGGGAGCAGGAAATAATTTTCGAGATGATTATGCGATGCTTGCGTACTTTAAATTGTTTCGATAATGCTGCAGTAAATTATTTTTAATAATCTGATTGGAGGTATGCTCAAGGTGTGGATCGTTTTCAATTATACCGAAAGCTGCTTTCTTTGCATTGATGATAATTTCTGTATCGTGGATTATATCAACATGTTTTAATTCTGGGAATCCGCTTTGCTTGGTCCCAAAAATATCGCCGGGTCCGCGTAACTTAAGATCTATCTCAGCAACCTTGAAGCCATCTAAGTATTTAACCATGGTTTGCAATCGTACTGCTGATTTATATTTATCAAGCTGAGCAGGGGAGAGGTAATCTGTTTCCAAATTAAGTTTATTGTTGGCTGAAGCATATTCATCCTTTGTTACTAAAATACAATAAGCTTGTTTTTTACCTCTTCCAACCCTTCCTCGTAATTGATGAAGCTGGGATAATCCAAAGCGATGGGCATCATTAATTAAAATAATGTTCGCATCAGGAATATCAATCCCAACCTCAATAACGGTTGTTGAAACAAGAACATCGTATTTTTTTTCTAAGAAGAGGTACATTATTTCTTCTTTTTCCTGCCAGCTCATTCTGCCATGAATTAAACCAATGTTCAGCTCGGGAAGAAAATCTTCTTTTAATCGTTTGAAATATGTTTCGGCAGCTTTAAGTTCAAGCTTTTCTGATTCCTCAACCAAAGGATAAACGATAAAGGATTGATAACCCTCTTTGTACTTATCGCGGATAAACTTATAAATATCGTTAAGCTTTTCATCACCGCGAAGAAGTGTTTTAATGGGAATCCTATTCTTCGGCATTTCATCAATTATAGAATTATCAAGATCACCGTAGACGGTCATAGATAATGTTCGCGGAATAGGAGTTGCGCTCATGATAAGAACATGAGGTGTTTTACCTTTTGCAAGCAATCTTGCTCTTTGTGCAACTCCAAAACGATGTTGTTCATCAACCACAACCAATCCTAAATTCTTAAAGCTTACTTTTTCCTCAAATAATGCATGCGTGCCGATTATTATATCTGCTTCCTGCATTTCAATGCTTTCGAGTCGCCGTTCTCTCACGGATTTTTTTTGTCCGCCGATAAGAAGCGCAACTTTTATTTCACGAGCCTTATGAATTTCAAAAAGCTTCCTCATCATCTTAGAAATATTTTTTGCATGCTGATCTGCTAAGATTTCCGTCGGAACCATTAGCGCTGATTGGTAACCACTATCAACTGCAATCAGCATTGCAATTAATGCAACGATTGTTTTACCGCTGCCAACATCTCCTTGTAAAAGTCTGTTCATTGGTGATGGCTGCAATAAATCCCTTTTTATCTCACTAAGAACTTTTAGCTGCGCGTTGGTAAGATTGAACGGCAGAGTTTTTAAAAAATTTGCAACGAGATTTGTTTTGATCCCGAAAGAATATCCCTCAAGTTTTCTCTTATAATTCTGCTTACGTAAAGCGACCAGCACTTCAAGATAAAATGCTTCTTCGAACTTAAATCGTTTTGATGCGAGAAATAACTTTTCTTTGCTTTCGGGAAAATGAAAATTCTTTACTGCTTCAATTATGTTTAAAAGTTTATTTGTTTCTAATAAAGATTGTGGAAGATCCTCGGTCAACAATTCAACATAATTTTCGACAGCAGAGTTTAGAATTCTTCTTAAACTTAAATCTCCAAGGTTGGTTGCTTTTAATTCTTTGGGTATTCTGTAAAAGGGAATAATTTTTCCAGTGTTTAAATAGCTAAAAGATTCATCTTCTGTGATTTTATCGAAGTCGGGGTGTGTGAACTGAAGATTTCCATATTTTGAAAGCGATGCCTTACCGGAAACCGCAAAGATATCTCCGACATTAAAAATATTAAAAAAATATTTTGCACCCTGAAACCAAACACATTCAAAAAATCCTGTTGAATCACGAAATTGTATTTTTAAAATTTCTTTGCGATTAAAATATCTTTTCTCTATATCGTCAACTTTTCCAATGATAGTAAGCTCGCCATCATATCCATTCATTAAGTAACCATAAGCTTTGGCAGCAGATAAGGTTGTTGTTCTATCAAGATGTCGTGAGGGAAAATAAAAAAGCAGATCGCGTATTGTTTCAATTCCAATCTTTCGAAACGACTCCGCTCTCTTAGGTCCTATTGATTTGAGGTACTGAATGGATTGATTGAGCGGATTACTTTTTTCTTGCATCATCATAGTTTAAAATAAAGCAAGATGAAAGTATTTACAATGATTACCTCGGAACAAAATGATGTCATTAACTAACCCAGTTCCTTAGTACACTGTTACGATTGTTAGGAACTGGGTTAGTCCCTTTTGAAATGTTGGGACTTCTTATAAGAAAAGATGCCATCTCTCCGTTTTGCGTAAGGTGAGTAAATTAGTATCTATGTGGTGTGTGGAGTGATGGAATTTGATATTTATTTGTCATTTACATTTTGTTTTTGGGAATTTATTGACCCTCCATCTTCATATCGCGTGTCATCAAATCGTTAGTTGCTTTAACAGGGTCTTTATCTTCAAATAAAATTTTGTAAACCTCATTGGTTATTGGTGTTTCAACATTAAGTTTTTTTGACAACTGTGAAGCAGACCTTGATGTTTCAACACCTTCAGCAACCATATCCATTGATTTCAAAACTTCTTTTAATTTTTTACCAGCACCAATCTGTTCTCCTACAAACCTGTTACGGCTGTGCCTGCTCATACATGTTACAATTAAATCACCCATTCCCGAAAGACCTGCAAAGGTTTCTGCTTCTGCGCCTAATGCAACACCAAGACGAGAAATTTCTGCAATACCGCGTGTCATTATCGCAGCTTTTGTATTATCGCCAAACTTAGCACCGTCAATAATTCCTGCTCCTATTGCAATTACATTTTTAAAAGCTCCCCCCAATTCAACTCCAAGTATATCTTTTGATGAATAAACTCTAAAGTAAGAATTTATGAATGAAGATTGAATTGTTCTCGAAGTATCAATGTTTTTTGATGCTGCAACAACGGCAGTGGGAATTCTCCTGCTCACTTCCTCGGCGTGGCTTGGACCTGAGAGCACACCGATTTGAGAGTCATCTAGTTCGGGGAATTCATCTTTTAACATTTTGGACATTGTCATTAAAGATTTATTCTCAATTCCCTTTGCAACACTTACAAGTATTGAGTTTTTTATATCCGAATACTTTGCTTTTTTGATTACGCTTCTTAAAAATTGTGAGGGAACTGCAAGTATGATTAGGTTCATCTTTGCAATTGATTCTTCAAAATCGTGAGTGATAATTATTTCTCCGGGAATTTTTATTCCGGGAAGATAAATTTCATTTACTCTTTTCTTATCTAAAAGTTTTGCGTAGTCTTTTTTATATTCCCAGAGGGTTACATTATGACCGTTATAGTGCAGAATTATTGCAAGAGTTGTTCCCCAACCGCCGGCACCAAGCACCGAAATGTTCATTAGACAAAAGTTTTATTTCTTCTTAGAAAAATTGATTTTATTTTCGTTCCCGTTTAATAAACGGACTACATTTTTTCTATGTGTGAAGATTACAAGCAGAGCCACAAAAATTAAAAACGGTAGAAGTGTATTATAATTTGGAATATCTACGTTGAAAACATTCTCACGAACAATTAATGCTAATGGAACAGCAACAGCTCCAGCAAGTGATCCTAAGGAAATATATCGTGAGAAAGTAACGACAAGTATAAAAACACCAATTGCGATAAGCATATCAACTGTAACAATCATTAAAAGCATACCGAGAGCAGTAGCAATACCTTTTCCGCCCTTAAAACCGGCAAATACTGTCCATATATGTCCGATGACAGCAGAAATTCCAGCAATAATTTGAACGAGAGTGAAATCATCAAACGGTGTTGCGTTCTCAAAAGGGATAGAACCGTAATGAAGTCGTGCAACCACTACCACCGCAAGAACACCTTTAAAAGCATCAAGGAGTATTACTAAAACGCCATGCTTCCAGCCGAGAACACGCATAACATTTGTTCCACCTGCATTACCGCTTCCGTGTTCACGAATATCAATACCTTTTGCAGCTTTGCTTATAATTATGCTTGTCGGTATAGAACCGATTAGGTAAGAAAGAATTATTATTGTCGTTAAAAGAAACATTTACTACCAAGTCTTAAAATTTGTTGCTAAAAGGTAATCATATTAGCCAAAAAACACAATGAAAAACTTATTTGAGTTTATTTTCGTTCCATAATGGAAGAATAATCAACTTATTAGATACAAAATTAAAGTAAGAGATTCGGGTCATTTGGATTTTAAGTGTTTTTGTAAGAATTCTAGGTCATCTTCAGTTGTAATCTTAAAATTACTGATTGAACCATTAACAATATTTATTTTCAATCCCAAATTCTTAATTAACATTGATTCATCAGTTGCAAAAAAATCTGCTGCGTAA
>C687J26657_10000313_pt1 | contig 10620 bp, 8 predicted proteins | sample RifCSP19_2_FD_26657 | JGI IMG/M metagenome (IMG submission 26657)
GGAACGCGCGATACTCGTAACGCCTGAAGCGGCGGAACGTTCGTCGGGCGATACAACCGCCATCGTATACGATTGGCGCGTCGGCACGTCCATCTGCGAGATGCTGAATCGTAACAGCAGAACGGTAACCGCCAACGGAAGCGTCGGCATGAGCGGCACGAGGATCAGCAGTACATTCGACGGGATGTGCGTGAAGACCATCGTGTTGATCAGGCCGATCCTGTCTGCAAGCCGAACCGCCAGTAAAGCCGAGATCCCCGCCAATATATTTGCCCCGAAGAAGATCGAGCCGATGATGCCCGCGTCGACCCCGAATTTGATATGGAACCAATAAGCGATCATGGCCTGCACGATCAGTCCGCCTGCGAAGGCGTCCAGGGCGAATAGCGCGCTGAGCCGGATGACCACGTTTCGCGAGCGATGGAGGCCGAGCACGCGTCGGTTGGGTTTGGTTCGGGAGACCGCGGATACTTCAACGTCCCGCGAGAGCGTAAGGAAAAGGATGACGAGGATAAGCCCGCCCAGCGCATATCCCAGCAGGACGGCGCGATACGCGTCCAGGGCGGACATCCCGCGGGAGCGCAACAATTGGGCCAGCCAGCCGCCCGACAGCGCGCCCATCGCGGTCGCGAAGGATCCGACGAGGTTGTACCATGCAAAAGTCCGCGTGCGTTTTTCGTTCGGCAGGAGTTGCGTCAAGGCGGCCTGTTCAACGGACAGGAACGGACCGATCTCGTTTCCGCTCGGACTGATGACACCGATGATGGCGGCAGCCAGGAGGAGGAGGATGTTGCCGGTGACGATGAAGACAACGCCCGCGCCCAGCATCAGCAACGCGCCGACGATCAGCGTGCGCNTGCGTCCGATACGGTCGGCGGAGGTGGTGAGCCAGAGCGAAATTCCCGCATCGCCCACGAGCGTGAGGGTGAAGAGCAGGCCGATTTGCCGTTCGGGAAGACCGACCTGCGCGAGATAGAGTGCAAGGATGACCGAGAGGAAACCGTAGCAAAAGAGTCGAATGATGCGCGTTGAGAAAAGAGTGACGANGTTGCGATTCGATGAAACCATGTTTTCACCCNTCAAGAGACCGTTCATCCCGCGGGGATCGCATTTCCCTTCCACATCACAAGGCGGATGCCGATCATGCCAGGCGGCCTCCACCAAGACCCGGCGGACATGGGCGTTGCCGGTTTTTTTAACCGCGGCTACTTCTTCAGGCGCTCCCAGAGCGCTTTTCTTCCGATCCGGAGAAGATCGGAGGCGCGGGCCTTGCTCCCGCCGGCCGCCTTCAATGCCTTCTCGATATACGCCGCCTCGAACCGGCGAACCGCATCCTTCAGGGGAAGGATCTCGTCCGGAAGCGGGATCGCGGCGGGGGATGCCCGGACTCCGAGGAACTCCGGCGGCAGGTGTTCCGGCCCGATCGTCCCCTCTCCGCAAAGAATGGACGCCCGTTCCATTACGTTCCACAACTCACGGACGTTTCCGGGGAACGGGTGGTCCATCAGCCGCGCCATGGCCTTCTCCGATACCCGGCGATCGCCCCCCAGCTTTTCGATGAAGTGTTCGACCAGGAGCGGGATGTCCTCGCGTCGCTCCCGCAGGGGGGGGAGCCGGATCTCGAAGACGTTCAGGCGATAGAAGAGGTCCATCCGGAATCGCCCCTCGTCGACCAGCGCCTTCATGTCCTGCCGGTTCGTCGCCGAAATGACGCGGAGATCGACGTGAACGGTTTCGCTCCCGCCGAGCCGCGTGAAGGAACGCTCTTCGAGGACCCGAAGGAGCTTCGCCTGGGCGGAAACGGGGACCTCGGCAACCTCGTCCAGGAAAAGGGTCCCCCCATCGGCCTGCTCGATCTTTCCCGCCCTTCGGCGGTCGGCCCCGGTGAACGCTCCCTTTTCGTACCCGAAGAGCTCCGCCTCGAAAAGGCTTTCCGGGATGGCGGAACAGTTGAGGGCGAGGAAAGGGCCGTCCTTCCGTTTCCCCCTCCGGTGGAGCGCCCGTGCGACCAGTTCCTTGCCGGTACCGCTTTCTCCGAGAATGAGCACCGTGGCGTCCGTCTCCGCCACCATGGAGACGAGATCGAAGATCCCCTGCATCGCCTTGCTCCCGCCGACCAGATCCTCGTATAGGGAACGGTCCTGGATGCGGCGCTTCAGGTCGCGGTTCTCCTCCTCCAGGGAACGGAGCCGGAGAATCTTCCCGAGCAGCAGGAGAAGCGCCTCCACGGGAAAGGGCTTCGTCAGGTAATCCTCGGCCCCGCTCTTCATCGCCGCGACGGCCGATTCGACGCTGCCGTACCCGGTCATCACGACCACCGAAGGCGGGGGGGTATTCCCCCTGGCCGCCCGCAGCACCTCCATGCCGTCCTTGCCCGGAAGCCGGAGATCGGTCACCACCACGTCGAACGCCTCGTCAAGGAGCCGCCGGATCGCTTCGTCCCCATTGTCGGCCCCGGTGACGGCGAATCCGTTCCCCTCCAGGGCGTCCGTCATCGTGAAGCGGAGGCCGGGGTCGTCCTCCACGATCAGGACGCGTTTCCCCTCACCGTTCATGGTCCCCTCCCGGCAAAGATGCGAACGGGAGAGAGATGAGGAATTCCGTCCCCTCGCCCGGGCGGGAGGATACGGAGATCTTCCCGCCGTGCTGTTCGATGATCTTTCGGCAGACCGCGAGCCCCAGGCCGGTCCCCTCCCCGTTCCGCTTCGTGGTGAAGAACGGATCGAAGATCTTCTCCTGGTTCTCCTCCGGGATCCCTTCCCCGGTATCGGAAACGATCAGGGTGAGGAAGTGCNCGTCCATGACGTGACGGAACACCAGCCGTCCTCCAGTGGGCATCGCCACGACGGCGTTCAACACCAGGTTGACGAGAACCTGCTCCATCTTGTGGGCGTCCGCCCGGATCGGAAGGGGGGGCAGGAGATTCTCGACCTCGACCCGGTTCGCAGTGATCTGATACTCCAGGAACGCGAGGGTCCTTGCGACGAGTGCGGACAGGTCGCAACCGGTAATGCTCGTCACATGCACGGTGGAGTAATCGAGCAACTGGGAGACCGCCCGCCGGATCCGCTCGAGGCTTTCCCCGAGCACCTGCAGGTACCGGCCGTGTTTCGCCGGTGGAAAGGTCCCCGCTTCCAGTGCGTGGACGCTGTGCATCGCCCCCGTCAAGGGGCTGTTGATCTCATGCGCGATTCCCGCTGCCAGCGTTCCGACCGTCGCCATCTTCTCGGTCCTCGCGAGCATATCCTGCGTCTTTTCCCTTTCGGCCTTCTCCTGCGCGAGCCGGTCGATCATCNTCCTGTAGCTGTTCTGGAGATCGCCCAGTTCGTCGTGTCGNTCCGGGAGGGGGACGGGTTCGAGCTTCCCCAGCCGCACCGAGTCGAGGGCGTCCACCAGGCGCCGGATCGGCCGAACCATGACCCCCGCGGCCAGGGTGACGAGGAGGATCATCGCGGCGGCGGCGGAGACGGTCAAGGCGAGCGCTTTCCTCTTCAGTTGCCGCAAACGGTCCGCCAGCCCGGCGAGGGAGTAGCCGAACCGGAGGGTGCCGAACCGCTTCGAGGAGACGTTCAACGGCGTGGCCACGTCGATCACCCCTTCGGCGAACGGGTCTCCGATTCGGGAGAGGACGATCCCGTCCGCGGACAGGGCCTTCCGCGACAAGGGGTCGTCGAATCTCCGGTTGAACNGGGTCAGGTCGCTGTGGGANAGGATCCGGCCCTCGGGGTCGAAGACCATGGCATAGACGATGTGGAGGTCCTTGCTGCCGACCATGCGGGAAATGTACAGGTCGAGGAGCCCCGCCTCGGACACGATGCCCGCTTCCTCGTAGAGAAGGATCTGGGTGAAGGGGAGCTTCATCGAGGTGGCGAGCGTTTTCGCCGTCCGCTCCTCCTTCTCCAGCAGGTGCCGCTTCTCCGATTCCACGAGAAAGTAGTGAAGGACGATCGCGACGAGAACGATCCCGACCGCGCCGGCCGCCATGAATTTCCCGGCGAGGGAGGGGGCGGGAAGCCTCAGTTTGCGAAGAAGGGGTTCGAGGTGTGGCAACGGATTCCGCATCCGGTCGGTATGGAGACGATTTTCCGGTACAGGAAGTCGTACTCTTCGCCTCGCGCCCGCACGAAGCCGTGCCGAAGCTCCGGCCCCCATTGCGCGAGGATCGCCTTCTCTTCGGGGTTGCTTGCATCGATCGACAGCAGCACCTTCACCATCGCCGCCTCCGCATCCTTTGGAAGGGAAGGGCCCGCAGCGATCGGAGCGTTCGGAAGTTCCTCGGACTCGGCGATGATCCGCAGCCCCTGTGCTTCGTATTTCCATGCGACGACGTCTTTCACCGCTCCCCCGTCGTAGATCCCCTTGAGGACGGCCTTGGCGACCTCTTCGTGGTTATGGAGGTTCTTCACGACCTTGAGGTGGTTCGGGGTCACTCCCGAACCGAACAGCATGTAGCTCGGGATCAGGCTCCCCGTGGTCGCCCGGCGAGCGCCGAAGGCGACGCTCTTCCCCCGGAGGTCCTGGATCGTCCGGACGGGGCTGTCCTTGCGGACGATGATGAAACAGCGGTAGGTCGTTCCCCCTTCGGCGTTCCGCGGCTTGACNAGNGCGCGGGCGCCGAAGCGGTGGCGGGCAATGGCGTAGGTCGCCCCTCCGAGGTAGGCTACGTCGGTGGTCCCCTTCCGCAGGTCCTCGATCGTTTCCAGGTACGTTCGGCCCAGGCGCAGCTCGAAACGGTACGGGGTGTTCCGGCTCAGGTAATCCATGAGCGGCTGGTAATACTCGTAGGTGACGTGCGGGTTGAACCGCGGGATGACGCCGAAGCGGACGGTCGTCTTCCCCACCGTCTCTGCAGGGAGAACCGGTGAAGCCGAGGCAAGGAGGAAGACGGCGGCGATGATCCCGATGATCCCCAGGAAGCAGGCCTTCCGGAGGTTGAACAGCGCGACCTCCCGGCCGGCGGGGTCGTCGTCGATGAAGAGGATGCGTCCTGCCAACAGTCTCACCTCGCGGGTGGTTGCGTCTTTCGATCTTATCAGGAAAACGTCGGGGGATCCGCCTTTTGCGGGGGCGTCGGACGCGGAAGGTGTGGTATTTTCCAACGGGAGACGGAGCTTGAGAGAAGGGGTGGAAAGTGCGCTTGCGCCGGTTCAACAAGAAGAAGATCCTGCTGTTCCTGGCCGTCCTGGGGCCCGGGATCATCACGGCGTCCGTCGACAACGACGCGGGCGGGATCGCCACGTACTCGATCGCCGGGGCGCACTTCGGGTACGCGCTGCTGTGGACGCTCATCCCCATCACGGTCGCGCTGATCGTCGTCCAGGAGATGGTCGCGCGGATGGGCGTGGTCACGGGGAAGACGCTCGCGGACCTCATCCGGGAGAAGTTCGGCGTCCGCCCGACCTTCTATCTCCTCGTGGCGCTGGTGCTCGCCAACCTCGGGAACACGGTCGCGGAGTTCGCCGGTTGGGCCTCCGCGTGGGAGATCTTCGGCGTCAGCAAATACCTCTCCGTGCCCGTCGGCGCGGCGGNCGTCTGGTTCCTCGTGGTGAAGGGAACCTACCGNGTGGTGGAGAAGATCTTCCTGGCGGCGTGCCTCATCTTCTTCGCCTACCCCGTCGCAGCGTACCTCGCGAGGCCGGACGGCGCGGCCGTGGCGCACAGCCTGGTCGTTCCGGATATCCGCCTCGACGCGGGGTACGTCACCATGCTGATCGGGCTGTTCGGGGCGACGATCGCCCCGTGGATGCAGTTCTACCTGCAGTCCGCCGTGGTGGAGAAGAACCTGCAGGTGGAGGAGTACCCGCTGACCCGCGCCGACGTGATCTTCGGGTGCTTCGTGACCGACATCGTGGCGCTGTCGATCATCGTGGCGTGCGGCGCCACGCTGTACGTCTCCGGCGTGCGGATCGAGGACGCCAAGGACGCCGCGATGGCGCTGGCCCCCCTCGCCGGGAAGAACGCGTCCTTCCTGTTCGCCTTCGGCCTGGCGAACGCCTCGCTGTTCGCCGCGTCGATCCTGCCGCTGGCCACCGCCTACTGCGTCTGCGAGGGGATGGGGTGGGAGTCGGGGGTCGACAAGGACTTCCGGACCGCCCCCCAGTTCTTCTGGCTCTACACCGGCCTCATCGTCCTCGGGGGGGCGCTGGTCCTGTACCCGCGGGCGCCGCTGATCCTCATCATGTACTTCTCCCAGGTCGCGAACGGCGTGCTGCTCCCGTTCGTCCTCCTCTTCATGCTGAAGCTGATCAACGACCGGGAGCTGATGGGGGAGCACGTCAATTCGAAGGCGTTCAACGGGATCGCCTGGACGACCACGGTGGTCATGATCGTCCTCACCGTCCTCCTCGTGGCGATCACGGTGTTCCCCGGGCTGCCCGGGATGCTCGGGCTCTGACGAAGCAGGGACCGGCGGGGGCGGGACGCCGCGCTACATCATCCGGCGCTTCTTCCGCGAAGCGGGCGGCAGGAGGAGGTCGACGACGTCGTCCACGGTGACCACGCCGAGGAGGCGGTTCTCCTCGTCGACGACCGGCAGGGCGAGCAGGTTGTACTTGGAGATCAGCGCGGCGACCGTGTCCTGCCCCGTCTCCGCGCGGGCGGTCTTCAGCTTCGTGTGCATCACCTCCGACAGCCGCTTCCCCTGCTCCTCGGTCAGCAACTCCCGCAGGCCGACCACGCCCTTGAGCTTCTCGTCCTCCACCACGTAGATGTAGTAGACGTGCTCGATCTCCCCCGCTTCCGTCTTGAACCGCTCGAGCGCCTCCCCGACCGTGACCTCCGGGGGCCAGGCGAGGTACTCGTTCGTCATGAGCCCCCCCGCGGTGTCCTCCTCGTGGTGGAGCAGCTCGTGGATGTCCTCCGCCTCGTCCTTCTCCATGAGCTGCAGGAGCTCCTGGGCCTTCTCCGCGGGGAGGTCGGCGATCACGTCCGCCGCCTCGTCCGGCGGCATCTGTTCGATGATGTCGGCCGCCAGCTCCTTGTCCATCTCCGAGATGAGGTCCGCCTGGACCTCCGGCTCGAGCTCGTGCAGGGCCTCCGCCGCGGTCTCCGGGTCGAGCTTCTCGAAGAAATCCTGCCGCTCCTCGGGCGCCATGTCGCTCATGATCTGGGCGAGGTCCGCCGGGTGCAGGTCCGACACCGCCTCGCGCGACACCGACAGCGTCAGCCGGTCGAGCTTCTCCTCCACCGGCTGGAGGAACTCCCAGGAGATCAGCTGGTGCCGCAGGGGGTGGCGGATCGTCTCGAAGAAGGCGCCCCCGCGGCGCTCGACGCCCAGCCGCCGCAGGATCCCCCGCATCCCCACGTCGACGTCGGTGACGTAGGCCGCGCCCGCATCCTCGGTGAGCTTCACGTCGTTCACCCGGACGACCTTGGCGCCGTTGATGTCGACGATCTGCTTGTCGAGGAGGTCCTTGCGGATGAGGAGGCGCTCCTGCGAGGGGGCGGCCTCGGGGATCTCCCCTTCCGTCTTGCGGGAGGAGATGATCCGCTTGTTGAAGATGGAGAGATCCTCCCAGGGGAGGTAGCGCGTTGTCTTCTTCTTCTCGATGTACAGGCCGACGGCGCGCGGGAACCGCGCCCCCGCCTCCACGGCGATGTCCCGGACGCGGCCGATCTCCTCGCCCCGCGGGTCGAGGACGACCTTCCCGAGGATGTCGCCGACGTACACCTCCCCGATGAGCGCCATCCCCTTTCCACCTCCGGTGAAAACCCGGCTTCAGTGTACGTTCCCGGTTTGAGCCACGTCAAGGAACGGCCGCACCGGTCCGCGGGAAGATAGAATGGTTCTGGCTTCCAGGATGACCAGCGAGGGATTCGACACGATGACGGGCCACCGATGGCGCAATCCGTACAAGATCCTCCCGACCTTGCGCGCCGTCATCCAGGGGGCGTACGTCGCCTTCTTCCTGCTGGCGGGCTACGAGTTCCACCTCTTCTACACGCAGGTCGTCGCCGGAGCCGCCGTGACCGCCCGCCGCGCCCCCGCGGTGGAGGCGTTCCTGCCGATCTCCGCCCTCATGTCGCTGAAGTACTACCTGCTCACCGGGAACTTCGACGATATCCACCCGGCGGGACTCACGATCCTCATCGCCGCGCTGGTCTCCGCCTTCCTCGCCCGCAAGGTCCTCTGCTCGTGGGTCTGCCCGGTCGGGGGGATCTCCCGGGCGCTGGAATGGGTCGGGAAGAAAACGCTGTGGAAGGGCCGGAAAAAGGAGGTCCTTCTTCCGGAGTGGGCGGACCAGGCGCTCTGCTCGATCAAATACCTGCTCCTCGCGTTCTTCCTCTATGCGGTGGTCCTGAAGATGGACGCGATGTCGATCATGAAATTCCAGCGCGGAACGTACAACTACGCCGCCGACGCGAAGATGCTCCTGTTCTTCACCGAGATGACCGGCGTCACGGCGGTCACCCTCGCCGTCCTCGTGCTGCTATCGGTCGTCGTGAAGAACTTCTGGTGCCGGCACCTCTGCCCGTACGGCGCGTTGCTGGGGCTGGTGAGCTGGATCTCCCCCCAGCGGGTCGTTCGGGACCGGCCGACATGCATCGACTGCAAGGCATGCACGCGGGCGTGCCCGGTGGAGATCCGCGTCCACGAGAAGCCGTCCGTGTGGACGCCGGAATGCACGGGGTGCATGTCGTGCGTCGCGGCGTGCCCCGTGGAAGATTGCCTCACGGTGACGCGACGGGGGAAGGCATCGTGGTCGCCGTATCTCATTCCGCTTCTGGGCCTCGGATCGATCTTCCTGTTCTGGGGAGTGGCCCGCGTCACCGGATACTGGCACAGCTACGTTCCCGTCGACCAACTGGCCGAGGCGTACCGGCAGGCGAAGGATCTCCTGCATCCGTAGGCCGGGACCGGTTCCGGTGAAATTTCCATATTGCCCGCAATATCCTATATGGTATATAGGTTATATAGGATCGAGGTAAAACCGGAGGATCCATGCATCTGTCCAAAAAGACCGAGTACGCGTTTCGCGCCCTGATCTACGCCGCCCGCTTTCCGGAGGGAACCACCTTCCAGATCCGTGACTTGGCGGAAAAGAACGGAATTCCGAAGAAGTTCCTCGAGCTCATCCTTCTCGAACTGAAGAACGCGGGGATGCTCTCCAGCCGTCGCGGGGTCGGGGGGGGATATCTCCTCGCGCAGCGCCCCGATTCGATCCGCTCCACACGGATCGTGGAACTGTTCGAGGGGCCTCTGACGGCACGGGGACGGAAAAAGGATGCCGGCGAGACCGGGGAAGAGGAAACCTCCCTCGCCGTTTCCCGGCTGGTGGAGGAGGCATCCGCGGCCGCGGCGGCGGTCTTCTCCCGGTGGACCCTCGCCGATCTCGTCCGGGAAGAGGACGACGCGTCGCAGCGGAGACGGCGCAACGTGATGTATTTCATATGAGCGGGAATCGCGTGAAGCGGAAACGGACGTTCGACACCACGGCGGCGCAGGCGGGAGTGGGCGCCGACAAGGCGTTCGGGGCGGTCAGCGTCCCGATCTACCCGACGGCGATCTACCGGTACGACGCGTTCGGAAAAAACCGCGGGTACGACTACTCCCGCGGGGAAAACCCGACGCGGCACGCCGCGGAAGAGGCGCTGGCGGCGCTGGAGGGAGGAACGTGCGCGGTCGCGTTCTCCTCGGGGATGTCGGCCATCGCCGCGGTGATGACCCTGTTCCGCTCCGGCGACCACGTGCTCTGCTCGGACGACCTCTACGGAGGCACATACCGCCTCTTCGAGAGGATACTTGCGGGGTACGGTCTCCGGTTCGATTACGTGGACATGGGCGACGCGGAAGCCGTCCGCCGCCGGATCAGGAAAAGAACGAAAGCCCTTTTCATCGAGACCCCCACCAACCCGCTGATGAAGATCGCGGATCTTCGTGGAGCCGCCCGCGTCGCTTCGGGCGCCGGAATCGTCTCGATCGTGGACAACACCTTCCTTTCGCCGGTCCTCCAGCGTCCGATCCCGCTGGGGATCGACATCGTCGTCCACAGCGCCACGAAGTTCCTCGGCGGGCACAACGACCTGATCGGCGGCGCGGTGATCGTCTCCGACCCCTCCCTCGCGGAGAAGATGCGGTTCGCCCAGAAGGCAGTAGGCGCGATCCTCTCCCCGTGGGACGCCTGGCTGCTTCTGCGCGGGATCAAGACCTTGCATCTGAGGGTGGCGCGGGCGCAGGAGAACGCGATCGCCCTCGTGCGGTTCCTCTCCTCGCACCCCTTCGTGCGGAAGGTATTCTACCCGGGGCTTCCCGGTCACCCGGGGGCGAAGCTGCACGCATCCCAGGCGGACGGGCCGGGCTCGATCATCTCCTTCGAACTGGCGAGGGAGCGCGCGGTCCCCCGGTTCCTCTCGTCCCTGAAGACGGTGCTGCTCGCGGAGAGCGTGGGCGGCGTCGAGTCGCTGATCACGCATCCCGCGACGATGACGCACGCGGACATTCCGCCGGAGGAGCAGGCCGCGGTGGGGCTCACCCCGTCGCTCGTCCGCCTCTCCGCGGGAGTGGAGCACATCGACGACCTGGTGTCGGACCTTGCCCAGGCGCTCGGCAAGGCGCGGAGGTAATCACCTCGGGGAGGCGGGTTCCGGCGCCGGTGTCTCCGGGGGTGCCGGCGTCTCCGG
>C687J26657_10000314_pt1 | contig 10604 bp, 6 predicted proteins | sample RifCSP19_2_FD_26657 | JGI IMG/M metagenome (IMG submission 26657)
AGGGCGGCACGGGCGGCCTGGGGGTCGTACGAGGGCGTGAAGTCCGTGTCGCTGCGACCGGGTATGCCGGGTGGCAGCAGGGACGTGGCGCCGATGGCGTCGGGCGTCGTCAACTCGACGAGCCGGTGCCAGTCGATCGCCTGGGCGAAGGCCCGCCGGACGCGGGCATCGTCGAAGGGCGGCTTCGTGGTGTCGAAGCCGTAGTAGTCGACGGTCAGCTCGGTGCGCTCCAGCAGCTGCGGCCCGAGGTCGGCGTCGTAGCGCACCCACCCGGCGTCGAAGGCGTCCAGCCGGCTGTAGTCGATGTCGCCCGCCTCGAAGGCCTCGACGATCGACGTCTCGCCGAGGTCGAAGACGATCTCGAGCACCTTCAGCGCAGGCGCGCCGGCCCAGTAGCGTGGGTTCGCCTCCAGCCGGATCGCCGTGGTGGTCTGGCTGGTCGGGACGTAGGCACCGGAGACGACGAGACCGAGCGGCAGGAACGGACCCTGGCCCTGGAGGGCCACGATGGCGGCGGCGGGCAGCACGGCCAGCGACGGAGAGGCGGCCACCGAAGGGAAGTACGCGGCCGGGCGGCGGAAATCGACCACGACGCGATCGCCATCGGCCCGGATGCCCACGCCGTCAGGGCCGCTGCGCCCGGCAAGGCGCTCGTTGGCACCCACGACGTCGGAGAGGAGCGAGGCCAGCGGTGAGGGCCGCGCCGGGTCGATCAGGCGCAGCCAGCTCGCGACCACGTCCGCGCTGGTGATCGGCGTGCCGGCCGAGTCGGTGATGCCCGGCCGCAGCGCGAACACGACGCGCCGGCCTCCGTCCTCTACCGACCAGGTCGCGGCGAGGGCGGGCTGCACGGCGCCTTGCGCGTCCACCGCGGTCAGCGACTCGAAGACCTGGGCGATCGTGATCGCCGAGCCGTAGTCGCTCTGCATGGCGGGGTCCCAGTCGGCGGGTGCAAAGCCGACGATGCGGGCATCGACGTCACCACGGGGGGCCGCCGCGGCCGACTCGCCGCCCGTCGTGCTGGACGGCACGGCCGGTGCGGCCGGTGCTGACCCGTACCACGTGGCGGCAGTGACGACCAGCGCGACGACCAGGAGCAGTGCCACCCCCGCGAGGCCCCGCCGGGCGCGTGGCTCGAGCGGCTCGTCGACATCGGCGGGGGACAGCATGGGATGCGAGTCTAGCCGGACTGGCGCCGGCCGCACCTCAGGCCGGGGGTTCGGGCCGGTCGCGCAGGAGCAGCAGGAGCATGACCACTGGCGTCCGCGCCGTGAGCGCGTGACGCATCCCGGCCGGCATGTGGATCCACGTGCCGGGGCCGGCCTCGCGCCGGTCATCGCCGAGCAGCACCTCGGCCTCTCCCTCGAGGATGTGGATGACCGCCGACATCGCCGCGGTGTGCTCGGACAGCTCCTGTCCGGCGTCGAAGCCGAAGATGACCACCTTCAGCCGGCCGTCGCTGAACACCGTCCGGCTGAGGATGCCGTCCTTGGGGATCTCCACCTCGGCCCGCAGATCGGCGAGGAACGCGTAAGGAGCCGTCATGGCGCTGCTGAGACCCACTCGATCGCCCCGCGCCGGCAGCGTGTGACGCACAGGCCGCAGCGCGTGCACAGCTGCTCGTCGATGACCGCCAGCTTGTCCACGACCGTGATGGCCTCGTAGGGGCACGACACCGCGCACAGGTCGCAACCGTTGCACGGTGCCTCCGAGACGACGGGCTTCCCGGCCGACCAAGCGGCGGGCTGATCGGCCATCGCCAGACCGCGCAGCTCCGCCGCCGTCGCATAGCCGTGCTCGTCGAGCCAGGCGTCCAGCTCGTGCGCGATCTTCCCGAAGACGCCCGGCCCACGCAGCATCGCGGCCGTGCAGACCTGGACTGCGGATGCGCCGGCCATGAGCATCTCGACGGCGTCGATCCCGTGACTGACGCCCCCGACGCCCATGATCGGCACGCGGACGGCGCGAGCGATGTCGCGGACGCAGCGGAGCGCGAGTGGCTTCAACGCCGGCCCGGAGAGCCAGCCGTAGCCATCGGAGCCGCCGAGGTACGGCAGCCGGGTTTCGGGGTCGATGGCCAGCACCGGCCCGAACGAGTTGATGGCCACGATCCCGTCGGCTCCGGCGGCCTCGGCCTGCTCGGCGGCCCGGACCATCTCGCGGCCGAGCGGACTCAGCTTGACGAAGACGGGAACGTCGACCGCCGCCTTCGCCGCCCGGATCGCGGCGACCATCGGGCCCGCGTCCTCGCCGATGTAGTGCGTCGAGAGCTCGAGCGCATCGGCGAAGGGCCGGACCCGGGGCGCGAGCCAGGCGATCTCGTCCGGGCTGTAGCCCAGGCTGACGATGAGCGGCAGGCCGGTCTGGCGCGCCAGCGCGTACTCGTGCTCGAGCCACTGCTCCGGCGGCAACTCCGACCAGAGCTCGGTGTTGACCATGCCATGCGGGATCTCCGCGATGTTCGGCGTGGGCGGCTCGGCGGCTCGGGTCGAGATCGTCTTGGACACCAGCCCACCGGCGCCGCCCTCGGCGCAGCGGACCATCGCCCGGCCGTCGCGAACGGGCGGCCCCGCCGCGGGCAGGATCGGGTTGGAGAAGCGGATGCCCGCGACCTCGACGCTCAGGTCCGCCATGGCGCACCCTCCCCGTGGCGACCGGGCTCGAAGGGATGGACGTCGATCTCCTCGAGCCGGCCCCACAACCGCGTCGCACCGGCCCGCGTTTGCGCTGCCAGCGCCTGCGGGTCCAGGCGGACCAACCGGCCGTCGCGGACCACCGGCTCGCCGGCCACGACGACGTCGCGGACCGACGCCGCGCCGATCCCGAACAGCCAGTGCGCGGCCAGGGTCGAGGCGTCGACCGGGGTGACCGCCGGGTACCCGAGCACGACCAGGTCCGCAGGCGCACCGGGCTCGATGCGACCCAGGAGCGGCTCGCCGAAGGCCTCGCCCGCGACCCGCGCGCCCTCGGCCAGTCGCTCGAGGGGCCAGGTCATGCCCGTCAGGACGTCCTCCTCACGACGCCGGAAGTAGGCCGCCCGACCCTCCTCGAACATGTCCGCCCCGATGCCGTCCGTGCCCAGCGCGACCCGCTCGCCGAGTGCGGCGAGGGCGGCCCGACCGACCGCGTTGTTCATGTTCGAGCGGGCGTTGTGGACGACGGTCGCACCCACCGAGCGGACGATCTCGATCTCGGCCGGGTCGAGGTGGACGCCGTGGGCCAGGATCGAGCGACGGTCGATGGCGCCGGACGCGGCGAGCCGCTGCACGACGCGCAGGCCGAAACGGGCCTCGGCGTCACGCTCGTCCGCGGCGTCCTCGGCCACGTGGACATGGAGGCCGACACCGCCCTCGCGGGACAGCTCGGCACAGGCTCCGAGCGTCTCTTCCGAGAGCGTGAACGAGGCGTGCGCCCCGACCATGGCCCGCGTTAGCGAACGAGCGCCGGACGTCGTCGTGGCGACGAACCGGGCGTTCTCGGCGATCCCCTGGCGGGCGATCGCCGGTCCATCGCGATCGCTCGTCTCATAGCACAGCAGGGACCGGACCCCGAGCTCGCCGAGGGCGTCGGCGACGATATCGAGCGAGCCGTCGACGGCCCCCGGCGACGCGTGATGGTCGATGAGCGTCGTCGTCCCGGCCAGCAGCGCCTCCATGCCGCCGGCGAGGGCGGAGGCACGGATGGTCGTCTCGTCGAGTGCCCGGTCGAGCCGCCACCAGATCCGCCGCAGGATCTCGACGAACGTCCGTGGCGACTCCAGCCGGTACGGCATGCCCCGTGCCAGTGCCGAATAGAGGTGGGTGTGGGCGCAGACGTTGCCCGGGATGACGAGGCACCCGCCGCAGTCGATGCGCCCGACGCCCTGCGGCGCCGCTCCGCCGACCGCGACGACCCGCCCGCCCTCGACGAGGACGTCACCCACCTCCACGACCGGCGGGGCCAGTGAGCGGACGACCGTCCCGCCGCTGAGGAGCAGCGTCATCGTTCGCAGCCCGCCGCGACGGGCGCCCGCCGCGCCGTCAAGCGGTCCAGCCGCGGGACGGCGGCCCGAGCTGCGGCCGAGTCGCGCATCGGGAGGCGCGTGCGCCGCACGCCGTCGAACGCGTGCAGGGCACCGGCCACCGCGGCCGCCGTCGGGACGAGGACCGCCTCCCCTGCCCCCTTCGCCCCGTACGGGCCTTCCGGTTGGGCCTCCTCGACGAGGATGCACTCGACCGCTGGCATCGCGGCGGCGGGGATGATCCCCAGCGACTTCAACGACTCGCTGACCGGCACGCCATCCTCGACGAGGTACGCCTCGCTGAGCGCGTAGCCGAGGCCCATGTGTACGCCGCCCTCGACCTGGCCCTCGAGCACGAGCGGGTTGATCGCCCGTCCGACGTCCTGGGCCGCGACGACCCGCTCGATGCGGCCCTCGTCGTCGAGCACCACGACCTGCGTCGCCCAGCCGTACGCGAGGTGCGTCACTGGCTCTTCGGTCGCCGACTCCGGGGCGGTCGTCCAGTCGACGACGAACTCACCCGGGAACTCGCGTCCGACGAGGTCCTCCAGCGACCCGTCGCCGAGCGCCTCGCGCAGCCGCCGGGTCGCGTCGAGCACCGCCCGGCCGCCCAGGACCGTGGCGCGCGACGCGGTCGTCTGGCCGGTGTCGAGCTCATGGTCCGTATCGACGACGACGCGGACGCGATCGGCGGGCAGGCCCAGTTCCCCGCACACGATCTGGCGCAGCGCGGTGTGGATCCCCTGCCCCATCTCCGTCCAGGAGTGGAAGAGCGTGACGGTGCCGTCCGGTTCGGGCCGGAGCACGGCGCGCCCACGCTCGGTCACGCCGTTGCCGATGCCGGTGTTCTTGGCTCCGCAGGCGATCCCCGCGTAGCGGGCGGAGCGGAACGCGTCGCGGACCGCGAGGAGCGTCCGCTTGAGGCCGACCCCGGGGCCCAGCCGCTGTCCGGTCCCGAACCGGTCACCGGCCTCGAGGGCGTTCCGCCAGCGCATCTCCCAGCGGTCGAGACCGACCCGCTCGGCGAGGACGTCGACTAGCCCCTCGACGGCGAAGGTGACCTGCGGCACGCCGAATCCGCGCATCGCCCCACCGGGCGCGTTGTTCGTGTAGACCGCCCGCGCCTCGACATCCACGTTCGGGACGCGGTAGGCGCCGCAGGCGTGGCCGGCGGCCCGTTCGAGCACCTTCGCCCCGACGCTGGCGTACGCGCCGGTGTCACCGACGATGCGGGCCCGGACCGCGGTCAGTCGTCCGTCCTCGTCGCAGCCCACCGAGTAGGTCATCGTCAGCGGGTGGCGCTTGGGGTGGAAGCGCAGGCTCTCGCGCCGGGAGAGCGCCANGAGGACCGGCCGACCGGTCGACCACGCCAGGAGCGCCGCATGGCCCTGGACCCCCAGGTCCTCCTTGCCCCCGAACGCCCCGCCGGTCGCGACCTGCGTCACCCGGACCGAGCGCTCCGGCAGGCCCAGGATCGAGGAGATCTGGCGGCGATCCTCCCAGGCGCCCTGGCCCTGTGAGAAGACGCGCAAGGCGGGCTCCCCCGCCCCGCCGGCGTCGTCGAGACCGCCGCTCCGCGGCACGGCAAGGGCGGCCTCTGGCTCGAGGAACGCGTGCTCGACGCGCTGCGTCTCGAACGTCTCGGTCGCCACGTGCGCGGCCGCGGCAAGAGCGGCGTCCACGTCACCGTGACGGATCGCGCTGACCGAGAGCAGGTTGCCCGAGTCGTGGATGCGCGGGGCGCCGTCCACGAGTGCCACGATCGGATCGGTCAGCGGCTCCAGGACGTCGTACTCGACGTCGACGAGCGCGGCGGCCTGACGGGCGGCGTGGCGGCTGGTCGCCGCCACGGCCGCCAACGCGTCCCCGACATAGCGGGTGGTCTCACCCTCGGCGACGAGCAGCGGCCAGTCGCGTGTCAGCAGGCCCTGGACCCGCTCGCCCGGGACGTCACGCCACGTGACGACCCGCACCACGCCGGGGTGGACGGCGGCCCGCGACACGTCGATCCGGCGGACGAGTGCGCGCGGATGATCGGCGAAGCGCAGCGCCCCGTGGAGCATCCCGGGGACGGCCATGTCCGCCACGAACGCGTGCTCACCGAGGGCCAGCGCGGCCCCGTCGTAGCGCACGCTCCGATCCCCCACCCCGTCGCCCGGGCCCGCCCGGGTGTCGAGCGCGGGCGCCTGCCGGCCGTCGGCGACCGACGCGATGGCGTCGATCACCTTGACGTACCCGGTGCAGCGGCAGAGGTTGCCGGTGAGCGCCCGGGCGATCTCGTCGCGCGTCGGGGCCGGCCGCCGACCCAGGAGGGCCTCCGCCTTCATGACGATCCCCGGCGAGCAGAACCCGCACTGCGCGGCGCCGCTCGCCTGGAATGCCGCCGCCCACTGCGCGCGCGCGTCCGGCGCAAGCCCCTCGAGGGTGACCACCGAGCGGCCGGCGACGCGGCCGGCCGGCTGGGCGCAGGAGACGATGGCCCGACCGTCGACCACGACGGTACAGGCCCCGCACGAACCCTCCGGGGCACAGCCGTCCTTCATGGAGCGCAGGCCGCACTCCTCGCGGAGCACCTCGAGGAGGCTCGCATCCGGCCGGGGCCGGATGTCGACCGTGCGCCCGTTGAGCGTGAACTCCATCGAGATATCCTTCGCGCCATGGGCGGGCCATGTGGCCCTTTCGGGGGCGCTCGTCCCGTCCGAATCTAAACACAGCCGACGGTCGTGACCCATGCTGTTGGTCCCGGCCTCGGTCCCTTTGGTCCCGATCGCCACCGGATGATACCGGCGCCGACCCGGGGCGGGAGCCGACGATGGCGCGACTCGGGCTTGAGCGAGAGGTGGTCGATCGGGGCGTCTACGGGCGCACCGTGCGTCGATTCGCGGAGGCCGGGATCGTCATGCCGACCTTCGCGCAGCTGGCCGACCCGGAGACGGTCCCGCCGGCGGCCGTGGCGGCCATGGCCCGCGTGGACCCCGACGCCGCCGACCCGGCCAACCTGTTCCGCGTCCACTGGTACAACGGCGCCGACCGCCGCGGGCGGGTCCCGCTCCCGGAGCACGTCGTGCTCCCCTCGTCGCTGACCGGCGTGGACGCCCGGATCGTCGTCGCGCTGGGCGACCGATTCCCGATGATCGCCTCGCACAAGGTCCTCGCCGCCTACGCCTGCCTCGCCCCGCGCATCGTCACCGGTCAGTTCGACCCGAGCAGCCACCGGGCGGTCTGGCCGTCCACCGGCAACTACTGCCGGGGCGGCGTCGCGATCTCGCGCATCATGGGCTGCCGCGGCGTGGCCGTGCTGCCCGAGGGGATGAGCCGGGAACGCTTCGACTGGCTGGCCCGCTGGGTGGCGGATCCCTCGGACATCGTCCGGACGCCGGGCTCCGAGAGCAACGTCAAGGAGATCTACGACCGCTGCGCCGAGCTGGAGCGCGACCCGGCCAACGTGATCTTCAACCAGTTCTCCGAGTTCGGGAACCACCTGGTCCACTACCTAGCGACCGGTCGCGCGCTCGGCCGGATCGTCGAGGCGATGCAGGAACGTCACGGCGACGTGCGTCTCCACGCGTTCGTCTCGGCCACCGGCTCGGCGGGGACGATCGGTGCGGGCGACTTCCTCAAGGAGCGCTTCGGCGCGCGGATCGTGGCGGTCGAGGCGCTCGAGTGCCCCACTATGCTCGAGAACGGGTTCGGCGAGCACAACATCCAGGGCATCGGCGACAAGCACATCCCGCTGATCCACAACGTGATGAACACCGATGTCGTAGTGGGCATCTCCGACCACGCCACGGACCAGTTGAACGTCGTGTTCAACACCCCGGTCGGGCGCGATTACCTCGTGCGCCGGCGCGGCGTCCCGGCCGAGATCGTCGAGCAGCTGGACTCGTTCGGGCTCTCGAGCATCTGCAACGTGCTGGCCGCGATCGCCATCGCGCGGCACGAGGGCCTGGGTCCCGACGACGTGATCGTCACGGTCGCGACCGACGGCGCGGCGATGTATCGGACCGAGCGCGAGAAGGCCGAGGCACGCGACTTCGCCGGCGGATTCGACGAGATCGCCGCCGCGGAGACGGTCGGGCGCTTCCTGCTGGGCGCCGGGGAGAGCCAGCACGTGCTCGACCTGACGCCGGTCGAACGGCGCCGGATCTTCAACCTCGGCTACTTCACCTGGGTGGAGCAGCAGGGCATCTCGTTCGACGAGTTCGTGCGCCGCCGCGCACCGTCGTTCTGGAAGGAGCTGCGCGAGATCATGCCCGTCTGGGACGAGATGATCGACGAGTTCAACGAGCGGACCCGAGCGGGAGTGCCCGCGTGAGCCGCGTCGGCGGGGCCGCGGCGACCCCCGCGGCGTCAGCGGGGACCGCGCTTCCGTTCGGCCCGCGTCCGATCGAGCTGGTCTGCGCCGGCTGCGGCCATCGCGTCGCCCCCGGGGAGCCGGCTCCGCTGCGCTGCCCGCGCGCCGTGGTCGGCGATGACATCGACCACGTCATCGGCCGCGTCCTGGACCCGGCCCGCCTGCCCTTCCCGAGCGGCGATGAGCCGAACCCCTTCGTCCGTTACCGCACGCTCTTCCACGCCTTTCACGTCGCAACAGCGAGCGGCTGGACGGATCGCGACTACGTCGGCATGGTCGAGCGGCTCGACCGGGCCGTCGCGGCGGTGGACGGGGCAGGGTTCCGGGTGACGCCGTTCGCCCGCGGTGCCGCCCTGGGCCAACGCCTGGGCTTCAGCGCCGGCGGCGGGGTGTACGTCAAGGACGAGACGGGCAACGTCTCGGGCTCCCACAAGGCGCGCCACCTGATGGGCACGATCCTCGAGCTGGAGGTGGCCGAGGCGCTCGCGGGCAGTGGCGCCGACCGACGCCCGCTGGCGATCGCCAGCTGTGGCAACGCCGCGCTGGCCGCGGCGGTCATCGCGCGGGCCGCCGGCCGCGACCTCGAGGTGTTCATCCCGCCCGACGCCCATCCCGCGGTCGTCGCCCGCCTGCGAACGCTGGGCGCGCACCTGACGGTGTGCCAGCGCGAGCCCGGGGTCCCCGGTGACCCGACCTATCGGCGGCTCCGCGAGGCGATCGAGCGCGGCGCCGTCCCGTTCACGTGCCAGGGCAACGAGAACGGCTTCGCCATCGAGGGGGGCCTGACCCTGGGCTACGAGCTCGCCGCCGACCTCGCCGCCGCGGGCACGACCCTCGACCGGCTGTTCATCCAGGTCGGCGGGGGCGCGCTGGCCTCGGCGTGCATCCAGGGCCTCGCAGAGGCGCGACTGCTGGGCTCGGGCAAGGCGGACCCGCGGATCCATCCCGTCCAGGCCGGGGCCGTCGCACCGCTCGCCCGAGCCTATGAGCGCCTGACGCGGCGGCTGGACGAGAAGCCGCCCAGCGAGGCTGACTTCGCCTGGGCCGCCCGTCACCGCTCGGCGTTCATGTGGCCCTGGGAGCACGAGCCCCACAGCGTCGCCGGCGGGATCCTCGACGACGAAACGTACGACTGGCTGGCCATCGTGCGCGGAACGCTGGCCAGCGGCGGCCGCCCCGTGGTCGTCGACGAGGCCACGCTGCTGGAGGCGAACGAACTCGGTCGCGCGGCGACCGGCATCGACTGCGATCCGACCGGCACCGCCGGCCTGGCCGGACTGCTGGAGCTGCGGCGCCACGGCGTCGTCGGCTCCGGCGAGACGGTCGCCGTCCTGTTCACCGGCGTCCGACGAGACGGCGCGCCGGCCACCGACCCGTCCCATGCACATGAGGGAGAACGACGATGAGGAGCTTTCTCGGCCGCGACATCCTGTCTCTGAAGGACTTCAGCCGCGACGACTTCCTCCGCGTCTTCGAGGTCGCCGACGACCTTCGCCCGCACGCCACCGACCGGCGCAACGGCGACCTGCTCAAGGACAAGACGCTGCTCACGGCCTTCTACCANCCGAGCACCCGGACNCGCCTCTCGACGGAGGCCGCGATGCACCGGCTGGGTGGTCACGTCCTGGGCTTCGCGGACGCCAAGATGACCCGCGCCGGCGACTTCTACCAGGAGTCGATCAAGGACACCTTCCACATGCTGGAGTACTACGGCGACGTCATCGCCATGCGGCACTTCGAGCAGGGCGCCCCAGCTGAAGCGGCGCGCTGGGCGTCCGTCCCGGTCATCAACTGCGGCGACGGGTGGGGCGAGCACCCCACCCAGGTCCTGACCGACCTGTACACGGTCCAGCGCGAGTTGGGGACCCTCGACGGGCTCACCTACCTGCTCGTGGGCGACATGCGCATGCGAACGATGCACTCGCTCCTCTACGCCCTGTCGCAGTTCGACGCGGAGGCGATCGTGGTCAGCCCGCCGGACATGGCCCTCCTGCCCGAGTTCAAGGCCGAGCTCGATGAGCTGAACGTCGCCTACCGCGAGGCGCCCTCGGTCGCCGACGCGATCGCCGACGCGGACATCATCTACATGGAGCCGGTCGTCCAGGCCGACTACACGCAGTCGCGCGTCGAGCGCGGCGGCGAGACCGGCCGAACGCCGGAGGCATACCGGGTCACCCGGCAGCTGCTCCGCGACAAGGCCAAGCGCAGCTCGATCATCCTCCACTCGCTGCCCCGGATGGACGAGCTGCC
>C687J26657_10000319_pt1 | contig 10559 bp, 7 predicted proteins | sample RifCSP19_2_FD_26657 | JGI IMG/M metagenome (IMG submission 26657)
CCGCCGGATCCTCAACCTGGGGCACACGATCGGACACGCGCTCGAGCAGGCCTCCGGCTACGGGCGGCTTCTCCACGGGGAAGCGGTTGCGATGGGCCTGGCGTGGGAGGCGGTGTTTTCCCGCAGGCAGGGGGTGGCGCCCCCGGCGCTGGAGGGGCAGGTGATCGACCTTCTCCTTGCGATGGGGTTCTCTCTCGACGACCCGGAGGTGCCGCTTTCGTCGATCGCCGCGGCGATCGGAATGGACAAGAAGAGGGTGGTGTCGGACCTCGACATGCCGCTCGTGACAGGCCCGGGATCCTGTGTCCTGAGGCGCATCCCCGTTGCCCTCCTCCGGGAGGACCTGCCTGCCATCCGCGAGGAGATCCGGGGAGCTTTGCGGGAGCGGGCAGGGGCGGCCGTGCGCGAGGAGAGGCGTCCCCGGGAAGAAGAGGAGATCCGCCCCCCCCTTCCCTACCCGACCGGCGACCGGTCTTCGATCTCCGCGCTCGAACGAAGGGTGGTGGCGGACCCGCGGGACCCGGAGGCGATGATTGCGCTCTCGGAGGCGTACCGCCGCGCAGGGAATCTCACCGGGGCGTGGGAGACGATCAAGGAGGCGTTGCACCAGCACCCTTCCTCCGCCAGGGCCCAGAGCGTCGCACGGGACATCGAGCGGGAGGTGAAGGAGATTCTTCCCGAAGTCGGGGAGAGCCCTTCCCCCCTGTTGGAGGACGTCGTCCTCCTGGAGGAGGGGGCTTTCGAACTTCGACCCGCCGACCGGGCGGACGTTATCCGCGAGGAACGGGGTGCCGCGCCCGGTGTCCCGCGCGCCGGGGCGCCTGCCCCCGCCCGGGGGACTTCCCCGCCGGATGCGGGAGCAACGGTCAGGACGGTCACGATGGCGAGCGTTTACTGGGACCAGGGGAAGCAGGAGGAGGCAAGGCGGATCATCGACGAGATCCTGCGAGACAATCCCCGGGACCCCCGTGCGCGGGCGTGGCTCGAGGCACGCGAGGGGAAAAAAGGAAGGGAACAGGGGGACAAGGTGGTGGCCACCCTGACGGCATTTCTCGAGAAGATGGCGAAGGAGTACGGATATGACGTTCCGCGACATCATTGAGGGGATGCACCGGAAAGAACCGGCGATACGAGGCGGGGCCCTGGCCGGGTCGGACGGACTGGCAGTCGAGGAGTGGAGCGCCGCCGGCGGTCTTGACCTTCCCGCTCTCTGCGCGGAGATGGTCCAGTTTTTCAAGGAAAGCGGGCGGATGGCCCATGAACAGGGACTCGGGGGCGCCTCCGAGGTCTTCATTGCCGGAGACGATGGGCACCTGTTTTTACAGAGGGTGACCGCCGACTATTACCTCCTGCTCGTCACGGCACCGGGAGCGGTTCCCGGAAAGTGCCGGTTCCTCCTGCGGCAGGGCGCCTCGCGGGCCCGGGAGATGCTGTGATGCCCCCTTCCCGGGGATCCGCGCGTGCCTCTTCCTCCGTTCCCCTCCCCCCGGGCGAGGCAGCCGGGGAGGCGGAATGCATCCGGGAAGGCAGGGAGGCGGCCGGCCCTTGGGAAGGCGTACCGGATCCTTTTCATCGACGGACCGAACCTCAATGTCCTGGGGAAGCGGGAGCCCGGGATGTACGGGAGGAAAACCCTGGCCGAAATCCGACGGGATGTGACCGAGGCTGCCCGGAGAGAGGGGGCGTCCGTTACGTTTTTCCAGTCCAACCACGAGGGGGAGATCGTGACCCGGCTCCAGAACGCCAGGGGAAGCGCGGACGGACTGGTGATCAACCCCGGGGGGTACACGCATTCGAGCGTGGCGGTCCGCGACGCCCTGATCTACGCGGGGATTCCCGCCGCGGAGGTCCACCTGAGCAACCTCGCGCGCCGGGAACCCTTCCGGCAGCAATCCCTGATCGGGGACGTGGTGGTAGGCCGGATCGCGGGATTCGGCGGGTTCGGATACGTCCTCGCCCTGCACGCCATGCTCGACCACCTCCGCAGGGAAGGCGAAATTGGCGCGACGTGATACCCGGCCACCGGGGGGCGATTTGCGTATCCGGAGGCTCCTGGGGGTCCTCGCGAGGCGCAAGGTCCGCCTGTTCCTCTGCGTCCGGATGACCAACATCCGCTACCTCACGGGGTTCAGCGGCAGCGACGCCGCCCTCCTCGTATCCCCCGATGGAGTGACGTTCGTGACCGACGGCAGGTACGCGGAACAGTCCCGCCAGGAAGTGCGCGGGGCCGAGATCGTCATCACCGACAGGAAGTGGCCGGAAGTTTCGCGCAGGATCCGGTCGTCGACCCGGCGTTCCGGGCGGGGTCGACCCGCGAAAATCGGGTTCGAATCGCGCCATCTCCCGGTGGAGATCTATCGTTTCCTGACAAGGGGAAACGACGGGAATTGGTTGGCGCTGCGGGACCCGGTCGAAGGACTCCGAATGCGGAAGGAGGAAACCGAGATCCGCGCCATGGAGGGGGCGGCGGTCGCCGCCTCCGGGGCCCTCCTCAAGGTGCTCTCGGGGGGGGTTCGGGGAAGGACCGAGAAGGAGGTGGCGGCGGACCTGGAGCGGGAAATGAAGGCGCTGGGGGCGGAGGAGCCCTCTTTCCGGGTCATCGTCGCGTCGGGGCCGCGGGCCGCTCTTCCCCACGCCGAACCCACGGAATCCGCGATCGGCCGGGAGGAGGCGGTCGTCATCGATTTCGGCGCCCGCCGACGGGGTTACTGTTCCGATGAGACCGTTTCCGTCCTCCCCCTGCGCCCCTCTTCCCCTCTGCGCAGGATGTTCGATGCCGTAAGGCGCGCCCAGGAAAGAGGAATCCGGGCCATCGGTCCGGGGGTCCGGTGCCGGGACGTGGATGCCCGGGTGCGGGAATCGCTGGATCGTTCGGGATATTTGAAGTATTTTGTTCATTCCACGGGCCACGGAGTGGGGCTGGACATCCACGAGCGCCCCTCCCTGTCCCCACGGTCGAAAGACCGGCTTGCGGAGGGGATGGTCGTGACCGTGGAGCCCGGGGTGTATATCCCCGGGTTGGGGGGGGTCCGGATCGAGGACATGATCCGTGTGACGGGGAGTCGGGGAGAGAGGGTGACCTACCTTCCCAAGAAGTCGTTGTTGCTTTCCTGAAGGGGAAAGGCGTATGTATTCCACCACGGACTTTCGAAACGGGCTGAAGATCGAGTTCGGGGGGGAACCGTACGTGATCGTGTATTTCCAGCACGTCAAGCCCGGGAAGGGCGGGGCGTTCGTCAGGACGAAGCTCAAGAACCTGAAGACCGGCGCCGTCCTGGAGCACACGTTCCGTAGCGGGGACAAGGTCGACAAACCGGACCTCGACGAGCGCGAGATGCAGTTCATGTACCGGATGGAGAACGCCTTCCACTTCATGGATACCACGACATTCGAGCAGATCTACCTGGACGGGGACCACATGGGGGACGCCGNCAACTACATGATCGAGAACCTCCCGGTCAAGATCCTGTTCTTCCGGGGGGAGCCGATCGGCATCGAGCTGCCCATCTTCATCCAATTGCAGATCGTGGAAACGGAGCCGGGGCTTCGGGGCGATACCGTGAGCGGGTCGACCAAGCAGGCGAAGCTTTCGTCCGGGGCGGTGGTGCAGGTTCCCCTCTTCCTCGACGTGGGAGACCGGATCAAGGTGGACACACGGACCGGGACGTACATCGAACGCGCGTAAGGGGAGAGACATGAATCTGAAAGAGATACGGGAGATCCTCGAACTTCTCAAGGGAACCGATGTGACCGAGCTGGAAGTGGTCCGCGGGGAGGACGTCCTGAAGGTCAGGCGAGGCCCGACGGGCGAGATGCGCCCGATCGCCGCGGTGCAGGCCCCGCCTCCTCCTTCTCCGGCCCCGCAGCCCGAGGCTCCACCGCCCGCCCCCGCGAAGGAACCTCCGAAANCGGCGGTCAAGGAGGTCGTTTCCCCGATCGTGGGGACCTTCTACCGGGCGCCGGCCCCCGATGCGGCTCCGTTNGTCGAGGTGGGCAGCCGCGTCACCAAGGGGCAGGTCCTGTGCATTGTCGAGGCGATGAAGATCATGAACCAGATCGAATCNGACGTGAGCGGCGTCGTGGCGGCCATTCTCGTCGAGAATGCGCAGCCGGTGGCCTACGGCCAGTCGCTTTTCCACATCTCGCCGGAGCAGGGGACGGCATGATCCACAAGGTCCTTGTCGCCAACCGGGGAGAGATCGCCGTNCGCATCATCCGGACCTGCAGCGAGATGGGGATCCGGACCGTCGCCATCTATTCCACCATGGACAAGGACGCCATGCACGTGAGGATGGCGGACCAGGCCGTCTGCGTGGGACCGCCTGCGAGCGCGGAGAGCTACCTCAACGTCCCCTCGATCCTGAGCGCGATCGAGATCACCGACGCGGACTCGGTCCANCCGGGGTACGGATTCCTCGCGGAAAACCCGGCATTCGCCGAAATCTGCGAGAATTACGGCGTGAAGTTCATCGGGCCGTCGTCGGAGTCCATCCGCCTGATGGGGGACAAGATCGAGGCGCGCCGCGCGGTGCGCAAGGTCAAGGTGCCGACCGTCCCCGGCAGCAGCGGCGCGATTACGGAGGAGGAGGAAGGGCTTCGGATTTCGAAGGAAATCGGTTTTCCGGTGATCATCAAGGCGGCCGCGGGGGGCGGCGGCAGGGGGATGAAGATCGTCCATTCCCCCGCGTCCTTCATCAACGCCTTCCTCACCGCCCAGTCGGAGGCCCTCTCCGCGTTTGGCGTCCCGGACGTCTACATCGAGAAGTATTTCGAGCATGCGAGGCACGTCGAGGTCCAGGTGATGGCCGACAAGTTCGGTAACGTGATCCACCTCGGGGACCGGGACTGTTCCGTCCAGCGCCGCCATCAGAAACTGATCGAGGAGGCCCCCGCCCCGTTTCTTCCCGCCCGGGTCCGGAACCGGATCCACAAGGCGGCGGTCGACGCGGCGACCGCGGTGCGGTACAACAATGTGGGGACAGTCGAGTTCCTCTATATCTCCGAAGGGGAGTTCTATTTTCTCGAGATGAACACGCGAATCCAGGTCGAGCACCCCGTCACGGAGATGATCACGGGCGTGGACATCGTGCGGGAGCAGATCCGGATCGCCGACGGGAAGAAACTTCGGTTCGACCAGANNTCGGTCCANTTCCGGGGACACAGCATCGAGTGCCGCATCAACGCGGAGGACCCCGAGACGTTCGTACCGTCGCCGGGGAAGATCATATCGTGCGTGTTTCCCGGAGGGTACGGGGTTCGCGTCGACACGGCGATCTATCCGGGCTACACCGTGCCCTCCACGTACGACTCCCTCCTCGGCAAGCTGGTGGTGCACGGGGATGACCGGAACGAGGCGATCGCGCGAATGCGGCGGGCACTCGAAGAGATCAAGATCGAGGGGTTGAAAACGACGATCGATTTTCACAAGAAGCTGATGATCGATTCGGATTTCACCGAAGGGCGNTTGTGGACGAAGTTCGTGGAAAAACGGGCATAATATACGGTGGGCCTGCCGGGTGCTGCCGGCTGCCCGCCTAAGGAGAGACGACCGGGTTGAGCCTGTTCGATTCCATCAGGAAGATCTTCGCCACGGGCGAGGGCGAGGACCGTTCCTCCCTGTCCCGAAAGGTCCAGGAGTCCCCGCAGGATCCCCAGGCGCGGCAGAAACTGGGTCTGTTTCTCCTGCGGCAGGGGGAGATCGTGGAGGGGACGGACCAGCTCGCCAGGGCGGCCATCCTCTACGAAAAGAGCGGTTTCACGACCAAGGCCATTGCCGTGCTGCGGCAATTGCTCAAGAACGACCCCGCCAACATCGATTTCCAGCGCTGGCTCATCCGGCTGTTCGCCCAGCAGGGACACACCGGGGATGCGCTGAGCGAACTGCAGAAGGTCGCCGCCGGGGGGATCCAGTTCGCCTCGGAGGAGCAGAAGGTGGAATTCTACCGGGGGGTCGCGGAGAGCATGCCGGACAATCCCCTGCCGTATCTTCTCATCGCGGACCTCTACCTGTACGAGAGGAAACTGCTGGAGGCCATCAGCGAGCTGGAAAAGGCCGTCCCTCTCGTCGCACCGTCGGGCATGGGAAAGGAGTTTGCGGGCAGGATGAACGTCCTGTATTCCCTNGCGGGAGATAACGCCGAACTTCTCGAGCCCTGCGGATTCCTGTGGATCGCCGCGGGGAAACCCGAGGACGCNTTGCCGTTCCTTGCGAAAGCGGCGGAAGGNGAACGGAGTTCGGGGGATTCCAGGCGCGGGGCGAATGCGGATCAGGTGCTTGCNGCGCTTGNGGGAGGATGGGCGGCGGCGGTCACGGGCGCGATGACNTTCGCGGAAGCCGCACGGAGACTNTNNGAACCCGAGNCCCATGCTCCCGCACCGGGGGAAGAGAAACTTACGCCCCCCCGGAGGGGGCTCGAGGAGGAGCGGCAGGTCCAGAGCGCCGTGGAGAAGCTCCAGGCGAAGGTGAAAGAGGAGATCGGCGAGTCGGATCCGGAGGCGCGGTACAACCTCGGGATCGCGTACAAGGAGATGGGGCTTCTGGACGAGGCTGCGGGAGAGTTCCGCCTTTCCCGGACGAATCCGTCCCTTTTCTTGGGGGCATCCTACCTGCTTGCCGACACGCTCGCCGAGAAGGGGGAGATCGCCGCCGCCGTCGATACGCTCGACGAGGTGCTCGCGTCGGAGAACGTCAACGACACCGAAATGAGGGATGTCCGATACCAGAAGGCGGTCCTCCTTTCCCGGAGCGGGAAGGAAGAGCAGGCGAGGGAAATTTTCCTCTCCCTGTACGAGGTCTCGCCGGACTACCGGGACGTCCGGGAGCGTGTCCGGAAGTTCCGGGGATGAGCAATCCGGTTGAAAGGGGTGTTGGTTCTGTGGTAGAGAGCAGGGAACACGCGGGCGTAATTCAGGGGTAGAATGCAAGCTTCCCAAGCTTGACGTCGCCGGTTCGAATCCGGTCGCCCGCTCCATCTTGCCATCGGGGATCTTCCCGAACCGAGGGGCCCTTCGCTTTTCCGGGAGGGCCCCTTCGCTTTTCCGCGGATTCCTTTATAATTTCTCCTTATGGCGAGGCGATGGGCGCGGTGGATCGGCTTGGGGCTCCTCCTCGTCGTACTCCTTGCCTTCGGGACCTGGCGGCTTCTCCGGGAGATTCCCGGTCTTCTGGCAAAGGCGGAGGATACGATCCGGCGGGAGGCCGAGGCGCTTGGCTTCCGGGTTTCCTTCCGGGACGTGCGGTTTCACCCCCTTCATCTCCGCCTCTCGCTGGAAGACCTGAACATCCGGGACGGCATCGCCGACATTCCCCTTGCCCACGCGGATCATGTCGAGCTGTCTCTTTCCCCTCGTCGGATCCTGTCGGGCCTGTCGCCGGTGTCCCGCGTTCTCGTGCGAACGTATTCCGTTCAGGCCGGAGAGGCGAACCGCCCTCTCCTTGAGAAACTCCGCGCATCCGGGAAGGAGGGGGGGGGAGACGCGCTTCCCGAGGTATTCCTCCTCGACGGCGACGTCCGCATCGGTCCCATGGGACCGCTCGAGCGGTGGGAGGCGAAGGTCCCGGAGGTGCGAATCCGGCCCGTCCGGTTTCTCGGGACGCGTGTCAGCGTGGAGGTCCGACGCGCCGCAGGACGGTTTGCCCTGCCGGGAGCGGAGAGCGGAAATGTGCCCTTCGACGCGGCGGAGGCCGACTTCTTTTGGAAGGAAGATACCATTCGGGTCCGCAAGCTCAACGCCTCGGGGCCTCACGCGAAGCTCTCTTTGTCCGGGCAGTGGGACGGGGTTCAGCGTGCGATGGACCTGAAATTCTCCGGGGAGACCGATATCGCGGGCTGGACGGCGTCCGGAGCTTACGGAGGGGACTGGCTCCGCCACGTGGCGACAGCGGGGGGAGTCTCGTTCTTTGCCCATGTGGAGGGGCCCCTTGAGAGCCCGGAGGGCTCCGGGAAGATCCTGGCGCGCAATCTCCTCGTTCCGGGAAACACCCCGGCCGAGGCGGAGGTTTCGCTCGCTGTTTCGGGAAAAAAGATCCGGCTGGAATCGTTTCGGGGAAATCTGTGGGACGGGGCGCTTTCCGGTGCAGGGATATACGATGTTCGCACGGGGAAAGGGGATGCGAAGCTCTCGCTTGAGCAGGCGGCGTTCGGGAAGGCTCCCTGGGATTCCTGGGGAGTTTCCTGGCGTCCCGCCGGAAGGGGAACTCTTGTCCTTTCGCTGGCCGGGAGCCGGGAGATGATTCAGGGAACGATTTCCCTGACTAACCCGGCCGGGTTCGAGCGACCGGAGACGGGGGGAGTCCGGGCGGCGAAGGTCGCGCTGCCTGTCGCGGCCTTCGCGGCCTGCGATTTTCTCCCCGGGAAAGAACTGCGGATACGGGATCTCCGGGTGACGGCGGGGAGGGCCGAAGCCACAGGCAAGGGAACATTCGCCCAGGACGGAGGGAGACTCTCGTTCGCCGGGGGGTTCCATTCCCCCCGGGGACGGGCCGCGGACTACGGGTGGGTCTATCCGCTCGCCTGGGGAAACGTTGCCGGCGAGTGGGAGATTTCCGGGACCGTGGGCAACCCGCACGTAATTGCCGAGGTGAGGGCTAAAGAGCTCGCCGCCAGGGCTCTTCCCCCCGTCCCCCTTTCTGGAAAACTGGAGGGGAATCCGGCGGACCTCATCCACTTCGTTGTGGATATCCCCGTCGACGTGGCGAAAGTAACGGCCGTAGGTACGGTATCGGGACCTCTCTCGCCACTACCCGCTCGCCTCGAGGCGACCGTGGGGGCGCACGCTATCGATTTCTCCCTTGCGGGGGGATGGGGCGCGGCCGTGCTCACCTCCCTGGGAAAGGACCCGGCCCAACTCAAGAAGCACACGGCCGGGATATCGGGGACGGGGGTCGCGGACCTCAGGATCTCGGTCGACAGGGGGGGCCACTTGCTCTCCGGGACGTTGTCCTCCCCCGAGATCCGGTTTCCGGGGACCAGCGCAAGGGCGGTTTCCGCCTCGGGGCACTGGGGCAAATCGTCCTCCGGGTCCCGCTGGGGTTTCCGCGCGGACGGGCAATTCGGGAATGGCCTGTTCCTGCTGTCGGGGAAGGGGGAGGGAAAAGAGGCCGAGGTCTCCGGGACGGTGGAGGATATCGACCTCCAGGCGATGGCTTCCCTCGTGGACCGGGAGTACGGCACCCGAATCGGTGGGCGCGCAACCATGCTTGTGGAGGCAAGGTCAGGCCCGAAAGGGTGGGAAATCGGGAAGCTCTCCGCCTCCGTTCCCCGGTTGTCCGCATCCGGGCTGATCCTCGAGAAGGTTTCCGCGGAGGGCTCTCTCGGGGCCTCCTCCGGATCGATCTCGCTTGTTTCCGCCTCCCCCCGGGTGAGGGCTTCGGCGGACATTCGACGCGAGGGGGGTTGGCCGGTTTCGTTTTCGGTCAGGGCCGAAGGTGTCCCGACGGGGATGCTGCTCGATGCGATCGGCCGGAAGGAGGCGAGCGCCGGCGGGACGTGGGACGCGTTCGCCGAGGGAACCGTGAATGCCGCACACATGGTTGCGGGGAGGAGGGTGCAACCCGAGGCGTTTTCCGCGCTCCGGTTCTCCCTTTCGGCGGCCTCCCCGTCCTTTTCCGGGGTTTCCTTCGAGACGGTGCTCGCGGAAGGGAGAAAGGAGGACGACGCCCTCACCGGGGAGATCGGAACCCGCCTGCCCGATTCGCGTCTTTCCTTTTCCCTCTCGCTCCGGGAGCCTTTCGTTTTCCGGGTGGAGGGGCCGTTCTCGGCGGGGCAACCGGGCGGCCCTGCGGCGGCCGGAGGCTTTCCGGGCGCTTCCCGGGAGAACGCCCAGGCGAAAGGAAACGGGAAAGCCCGTTTCGGGATTACCGGAAGGGCGCAGATCAGCGGTTCGCTGCTCGCGCTGGAACATTCCCGGGGGACTCTGTCCGTCCAGCGGTTGGCGGTTCGCGACGGGGGGATCGACCTGACGGGGGAGGGGATCACGATTACCCTTTCCTCCGACGGGATCCGATGGGGGAGCGGGACCGTGCGGACCGCCGGGAATCCCCTGCGCGTCGCCGGAAAGGCGTCCTGGGCCGGGGACCTGGATGTCCGTCTCGACGGCAAGGTCCCCGCCACGGCCATCCGGCTTGCGACGGACGTGTTCGACCGGCTGGACGGGATGATCCGGATGGAGCTCCGGGTCACCGGGAAGTGGAACGATCCTTCCGTCATCGGAACCGGGCACCTGGAAAACGGCTTCTTTTCCTTCCGGGGGTATGCGCAGCTGTTCGAGGAGATGAACGCCGACGCGGTGATCAGCCGGGAGAAGATCATCTTCGAGCATTTCGAGGGGAGGAGCGGCGGGGGGTACCTGGACGGCAGGGGCGAACTCCCATTGCGGTTCGCCGAGGGACAGAAGATGTTCTTCTCGGTGGACTTCTTCGACATGCGATACCCCTACCCGGAGGACCTGAGCCCCATGCTCCAGGGGCACGTCGAGCTGATCGGGCCGTTGAACGACATCCTCATCTCGGGAGACGTCGAGGTCCAGTCGGCGCGGTACACGAAGACCGTCCGTCCCGA
>C687J26657_10000331_pt1 | contig 10458 bp, 6 predicted proteins | sample RifCSP19_2_FD_26657 | JGI IMG/M metagenome (IMG submission 26657)
TTCTCCATGTTGCCTATTGACTTGGGGGATCATTGTGTTTATAATATTGGTAACACGATTTAGCAACACGATTTAGCAGAGGTTCCAGTGTGGTTAAAAGAGTTACAGCCAGGGATGTCGGAAAACTCGCTAACGTCTCTCCCACCACTGTTTCCTTCGTCCTCAACAATGTTCCAGGTATGCGCATCAGCGAGGAGACGCGCACAGCCGTCTTGGAAGCCGCTCGCCAGTTAAATTACCATCCTGATGCTACCGCAAGGCGCATGGTCTCTGGAAAGACACAGATCATAGGCCTTGTCATGCGCCAAAGCCCGGAACAAGCCTATGCAGACCGACTCCTGCCTCAAATCCTTCTAGGCCTTAGCCGGTCGGCTTCCGCGAAGGGGTATCATATCCTCTTCGAACCGATAGCCCCTACCGACCGTTCAGATACCTATATGAAGCTGATCCAGGAGCGACACGTAGATGGGATTGTGCTTTCAGGGCCGCGCTACGATGACCAGGAATTGCTCAAAATTCACGCTGATGGCGCACACATCGTCCTATTAGGACAACTACCTAACTCTAATATTCCGTTTGTGGATATAGATAACATCGGTGGAGCAAGATTAGCCACACAACATCTGGTTGGTCTAGGCTATCGTCGGATCGCTCTGATCACCAACGCTTCTCCAGCCTATACAGCCAGCGCAGATCGGGTGACTGGCTACCAGCAGGCACTCGAAGCGGCGAGCATCCCATTCGATCAAGCCCTGATCAGTTATGGCAACTTTACCGTCCAAAGCGGTATTAATGCCATGAACGAATTGTTCATAAATAATTCTAACTTGACAGCGGTGTTCGTTGCCTCAGATACCGTCGCTCTTGGAGCACTACAAGCCATCCGCTCCCAGGGTTTGCGCGTTCCCGAAGACATCGCTTTAGTTGGCTTTGACGACATACCGTTGGCTGAGTACGTTGATCCGCCTCTCACCACCATCCGGCTACCTGCCTTTGGCTTGGGATGGGGCGCGACCGAGATGCTCATCCGCCTGATCGAGCAGGAAGAGATACAGAATCAGAATGTGTTATTGGAAACAGAGCTGGTAGTGCGCAGATCCTGTGGAGCGCACCTNGCTACCCAATGAGCCTGATATTCCAAAAATTTCAGAAAGGAGAGAAGATAATCCACATCCCACGGGTCCCCAATCACCTTAAACAAGCCCTATCTTTAGACAAGTTTGGAGGAACACTATGAAAAAGCGAATTTGGTCTGTGATCATGATGATCACGATTGCCGCGCTACTGGTAACAGCCTGCGCAGGACCGCAAACGACGACTGCACCCAGCCCGGTGCCCCCCACCTCTCCACCACCAGAAGCCACCCAGCCTCCCGCCGTTACTGGTGAGATCGACTGCATGGGAGCACAAGCGGGCGACACGATCTCCATGCTCTACCAGTGGTCTGGAGCNGAGGAAACCCGGCTGAANGAGATCCTCAAGCCCCTGGTGGATGCCTGCGGCATCGTCATCCAACCCGAATCGACCCGCGACCAGGCCCTGCTCGACACCAAAGTCCAGGCTGGCACCCCACCCGACATCGCCTTCTGGAACGTGGCCCAGTTGGTACAGTACGAGACCAAACTCGTCCCGATGGACCAGCTTGGCGCTCACGGCGAGAATTACGCCGACTTCTTCGTCAATCCGGGCACGATCAACGGTAAATGGCTGGGTCTGCCGGTTAAGGCCGACATCAAGACCATCATCTGGTACAGCCCGGCGGTGTTCACCGCCAAGGGTTACGAAGTGCCCACGTCCTGGGCTGACCTCGACGCTCTGGTCGAGACGATGGTAGCTAACGGGGACGTACCCTGGAGCATGGGCATGGAGTCGGGCGACGCCACCGGCTGGACCGGCTCAGACTTTATCCAGGACATCCTGCTGGTCACACAAGGCCCGCAGTACGTGCTCGACATCATCTCCGGCAAGGTGCCCTACAACGACGCCGGGGTGAAAGCAGCCTACGAGATCTACGGCAAGTGGGCCAAAGACCCCAAGTACACGGTGGGCGGCGCCCAGGGTACGCTCTCGACTGGCTTCCTGGATGCCATCTACAAGGTCTTCTCCGACCCGCCGGAAGCCATGATGGTCAAGCAGTCCGGCTTTGCAGGCGGCGAAGTCGCCAAGAAGTACACCGACCTGGCTTACGCCACGGACTATGACTTCTTCCCTGTGCCGGGTGCGCAGGGCTTGCAAGGTGGCGCCGACTGGATGATGGCCTTCAAGGACTCTCCAGCCGTTCAGGCCCTGGTGGCCTACCTGTCCTCCACCGAAGGTGGGGCTAACTGGGCCAAGGCCAGCTTCGACCTCTCGCCCAACAAAGGCGCAGCGGGCAACTACGTTGACCCGGCCTTGATCAAAAAAGGTGAGGCGCTGGCGAACACCCAGGGCTTCACCCCCGACATTGGTGATACCATCCCTGGCGGCTTCGGCAAGGCGGAGTGGACCGCTCTGGTTGACTTCGTCAACGGTAAGGACCTCGACGCCGCCCTGACCGCCGCAGCTAAGGTTCAGGCGGAAGCGTTGAGTGGCAAACCTCCCGCGATGGCTGGTGAGATCGACTGCAAGGGAGCGCAGGCGGGCGACACGATCTCCATGCTCTACCAGTGGTCTGGAGCTGAGGAAACCCGGCTGAATGAGATCCTCAAGCCCCTGGTGGATGCCTGCGGCATCGTCATCCAACCCGAATCGACCCGCGACCAGGCCCTGCTCGACACCAAAGTCCAGGCTGGCACCCCACCCGACATCGCCTTCTGGAACGTGGCCCAGTTGGTACAGTACGAGACCAAACTCGTCCCGATGGACCAGCTTGGCGCTCACGGCGAGAATTACGCCGACTTCTTCGTCAATCCGGGCACGATCAACGGTAAATGGCTGGGTCTGCCGGTTAAGGCCGACATCAAGACCATCATCTGGTACAGCCCGGCGGTGTTCACCGCCAAGGGTTACGAAGTGCCCACGTCCTGGGCTGACCTCGACGCTCTGGTCGAGACGATGGTAGCTAACGGGGACGTACCCTGGAGCATGGGCATGGAGTCGGGCGACGCCACCGGCTGGACCGGCTCAGACTTTATCCAGGACATCCTGCTGGTCACACAAGGCCCGCAGTACGTGCTCGACATCATCTCCGGCAAGGTGCCCTACAACGACGCCGGGGTGAAAGCAGCCTACGAGATCTACGGCAAGTGGGCCAAAGACCCCAAGTACACGGTGGGCGGCGCCCAGGGTACGCTCTCGACTGGCTTCCTGGATGCCATCTACAAGGTCTTCTCCGACCCGCCGGAAGCCATGATGGTCAAGCAGTCCGGCTTTGCAGGCGGCGAAGTCGCCAAGAAGTACACCGACCTGGCTTACGCCACGGACTATGACTTCTTCCCTGTGCCGGGTGCGCAGGGCTTGCAAGGTGGCGCCGACTGGATGATGGCCTTCAAGGACTCTCCAGCCGTTCAGGCCCTGGTGGCCTACCTGTCCTCCACCGAAGGTGGGGCTAACTGGGCCAAGGCCAGCTTCGACCTCTCGCCCAACAAAGGCGCAGCGGGCAACTACGTTGACCCGGCCTTGATCAAAAAAGGTGAGGCGCTGGCGAACACCCAGGGCTTCACCCCCGACATTGGTGATACCATCCCTGGCGGCTTCGGCAAGGCGGAGTGGACCGCTCTGGTTGACTTCGTCAACGGTAAGGACCTCGACGCCGCCCTGACCGCCGCAGCTAAGGTTCAGGCGGAAGCGTTGAAGTAACGATCTCAAGTGGTTTAGGATTTGGCGGCGCTGAGCGCCGCCAAATCTTTTGATCGACAAGGAGTTCAGTTTATGGCCGCCAAAACAGAGTATGTCCCTGGTGTGATGCGCCAGGGTCGGATCACACCCTGGCTCTATCTCCTGCCCGCCTTGTTGGTGATGACGACATTTATTGTATTCCCGGGATTGAATACCTTTTACCTGAGTTTCCGCAACAACGCAAACACAGGTTGGGCTTTTGAGAACTGCCTGGCGGGTGAGACGTGTTGGAGCATTTTTGAGAACTATCGCTATGCCCTGACTTCAGAGATCATGCGCACAGCGTTCCTAAATAATCTCAAGTGGATCTTGCTCATGGTAAGCGGAACAGTTCTAGTCGGGCTGTTGATCGCTACTCTGGCTGACCGCGTGCGCTACGAGCCACTCGCCAAATCGATCATCTTCCTGCCAATGGCGATCTCGTTTGTCGGGGCAGGGGTGATCTGGAAATTCGTCTATGATTTCGGTTCCGGGCAAGTGCAGATCGGGTTGTTGAATGCCCTGGTCACCGCTCTAGGAGGGCAGCCAGTCTCATGGCTGACCGAACCACAAATCAACAGCATCGCCCTGATAGTCGTTGGGGTGTGGATGTGGACGGGATTCTGCATGACGATCCTGGCTGCTGCGCTCAAAGGAGTTCCGGTCGAGATTATCGAAGCAGCGCGCGTGGACGGAGCCAACGAATGGTTGGTTTTCATGGGGATCATGGTGCCACAAATCCTTCCCACCATCGCAGTTGTGACCACGACCATGGTGATCAATGTCTTAAAAATCTTCGACATCGTATATGTGATGACCGGTGGCAACTATGGCACCGAAGTGATCGCTAACCGCATGTATATTGAGATGTACACTAGCTTCAAGACAGGGCGAGCAGCAGCGATTGCTATTGTGCTCATCGCGGTAATCATCCCGGCGATGTACATCAATATCCGCCGCTTCCGCGAACAGGAGGCAACCCGATGAACGCCAACCGTCTTCGACTCTGGTTGCGGAATCTCCCTATCCATGTTGTCCTGATCTTCATTTGCCTTTTATGGCTGCTGCCAACCCTGGGTCTGTTGGTTACATCATTCCGACCGTTCCAGGATGTAAACGAAACCGGATGGTGGACAGTGCTCTCCCCGCCCAAAGGCGCAGCTGAGTACGGTACTTATTGTTCCTCCTGTCACGGCAGCGATGGACGCGCAATTCCTGAGGCCGACTTAACCAATCCCGAATTGGTGCAGAACTACCGGCGCTCGTTTACATTGCTGGCTTCGCTCCAGAAGGAGATCGACGGCCAGCCGCATATGGGTAATACACCTGTACCCGACGAATTTGCAGCGGCTACCATTGCCGCCTACATGCGCCGTATCTCGGGAATCGAAGCCCGCTCGCGTTTTACGCTTGACAACTACATTGACGCCATGGTCGGCTATCGCGGCACAACCAATTACACCAGTGAATGCGCTGCCGGAACGCAATCTTTGGATTTGTTCTGTGACTGGCGTGATTTGGGAAATCCACGCGGCATGGGGCGCGCCTTTATAAACAGCCTGCTCGTCGCTATTCCCTCGACCATCCTGCCAATCCTTTTTGCTTCTTTCGCCGCCTATGCCTTCTCGTGGATGCACTTCGCTGGGCGGCAGTGGCTGTTCGCCCTGCTGATTGGCTTGCAAGTCGTCCCTTTGCAGATGACGCTGATCCCGATCTCTCGGCTCTACGCCCAGCTCGGTCTTAATGGCACATTCCTGGGTATCTGGCTCTTTCATACTGGATTTGGACTGCCCTATGCGATTTACTTAATGCGCAACTTCGTGGGTTCATTGCCGCGCGAGCTTTTTGAGTCTGCCTTTCTCGACGGGGCATCACATTGGACAGCCTTTTACCGGCTGGCTATCCCCCTGGCTATGCCGGCGATTGCCTCATTGGCCATCTTTCAGTTTTTGTGGATTTGGAATGACCTGCTTGTAGCGCTGGTTTTCCTGGGAGGCCAGAATCCTGTGCTGACCTATCAAATTAGTAACATGGTCACATCGCTGGGTAGCGGATGGCACTTGCTGACCGCAGCAGCTTTTATCTCTATGGCATTGCCCTTGCTGGTCTTCTTTTCCCTACAACGCTACTTCGTGCGCGGCCTGCTGGCGGGTTCCGTGAAGGGTTAGGGTAATTAGCGATCTCATATGAATGATGGTTTATGGTACAAAGACGCTGTTTTCTACGAAGTTTATGTGCGCGCCTTCGCCGACGGGAACGGCGATGGCCACGGCGATTTCCGCGGGTTGACCGCCCGCCTCGACTATTTCACCGAACTTGGCGTGGATTGTCTCTGGTTGATGCCGATCTACCCTTCCCCACTGCTGGACGACGGCTACGACATCGCCGATCACTACGACATCCACCCCAACTACGGCACGCTTGACGACTTCAAAACCTTTCTGGACGAGGCGCACGCCCGCGGTCTGCGGGTGATCACAGACCTTGTGCTTAATCACACCTCCGATCAGCATGTGTGGTTTCAATCCGCGCGTGCCTCCAAGGACTCGCTCTACCGTGACTTTTACGTGTGGAGCGATACTGATCAGAAATTCCAGGATGCGCGCATCATTTTCCTCGATACTGAAGTGTCGAATTGGTCCTGGGATAAGCTGGCGGGAAAGTTCTACTGGCACCGCTTTTATTCGTCGCAGCCTGATTTGAATTATGACAATCCCGCGGTACGCGCCGAAATGTTAAACGTGATGAAGTTTTGGCTCGACCTGGGGGTAGATGGCTTTCGGGCGGATGCCATTCCTTATCTTTTCGAGCGAGATGGGACTAACTGCGAGAATTTACCAGAGACACACGCTTACATGAAGGAAATCCGCCGTTTCTTAGATGACAACTATCCTGGACGGATCATCCTGGCCGAGGCTAACCAATGGCCCCAGGACGTGAGCCCTTATTTCGGAGATGGCGACGAAGTCCACATGGCCTTTCACTTCCCCGTGATGCCACGCATTTACATGGCGCTGGCAAAATCAGATCACACGCCGATTACGAATATTCTATCTGCGACACCGCTCATCCCTGATAACTGCCAATGGTGCACCTTTCTACGCAACCACGATGAGCTCACCTTGGAGATGGTAACCACCGAGGAACGCGAATTCATGTGGCAGACTTTCGCTCAACACCCGCGCATGCGCCTCAATTTGGGTATCCGCCGCCGACTGGCTGCGCTACTCGATGGTGATCGCCGTAAAATCGAACTCTTATATTCAATTCTCTTCACTTTACCTGGATCACCCATCCTTTATTATGGGGACGAGATCGGAATGGGTGATAACATTTGGTTGAACGACCGAGATGGGGTGCGGACACCCATGCAATGGGACGCGGGTCAAAACGCTGGATTTTCAACTGCTCCACCGGACAAACTCTACGCACCCCTGAATAATGACGAGATTTATGGATATCGACAGGTTAATGTGGCCGCACAGAGTGCGGACCCCGATTCATTCTGGCATACCCTGCTCCAAATGATTAAGGTCCGCAAGAGCCAACGCGCCCTAAGCCGGGGGGACTTCCAAATCCTCCCGGTCAAAAATCAAGCCTTGTTTGCCTATATGCGCAGCTTCAAAGGGGAAAATATCCTGGCAGTCCACAACCTTTCAACACATCCCCAGCGGATTGAACACGACTTGAGTAGCTGGCGAGCTGCGCGCGTGCACAACCTGCTTTCATGCCGCTCAATCCCAGCTCTGTCTATCAACAGACTCAATCTCACTCTGCAGCCATATGAATATGCCTGGTTAGAACTGGGAGAAGATTGAGATCTCTTGCCGGGTTGAAAACCCGCCTGATAACCTACAGGAGAGAAAAACGTGTTATATTCTTTCTTAGTAGATTTGTACCCTAATGAGAATCGCATTACTCCATTATTCCGCCCCACCGGTGGTAGGCGGCGTAGAAAGTGTGCTTGGCCACCACGCTCGCCTGATGGCGGAAGACGGCCACGCGGTCCGCATCCTGGCCGGGCGCGGCGCGCAGACTGACTCGCGCATACCCTTCGACCTCCTTCCCCTGGCCAATTCGCGCCACCCAGATATCCTGGCTGCGAAAGCAGCGTTGGACGCCGGGCGCCTGCCGGACAGATTCACCGCACTGGTTTCCACCCTCCAAGGCGACCTCGCCCAAATTCTGAGCGGGGTGGACGTGCTCATTGCCCACAATGTCTGCTCGTTGCACAAGAACCTGCCTCTGACGGCTGCCCTGAAGCAACTGGTCGGGCAACCCGCTATGCCAAGGCAGGTGCTCTGGCACCACGATCTAGCCTGGACCACACCCCGTTACCGCGCTGAACTCCACCCTGGCTACCCCTGGGATCTGTTGCGAATGGATTGGTCCGGCACGACCCAGGTGGTCGTCTCTGAGTTACGGCAGCGTGAGCTGGCTGAACTGTTCGATATCCCCCTCGAACGCATTCAGGTCATTCCCAATGGTGTGGATGCCACCCAGTTCCTGAAGCTGGAAGCACAAACAGTCAGGTTCATTGCGCAGCTGAACTTATCGGTTGCTGCCCCGTTGCTTTTGTTGCCGGTGCGGATCACGCCGCGCAAGAACATCGAGCTGGCCTTGCGCATCCTGGCAACCTTGCGGCAGAGATTCCCCGCCGCAGCGATGGTCGTCACAGGCCCGCTTGGCCCGCACAACCCGGCAAACCGGGATTATTTCGAAAACCTGATCAGCCTGCGGAAAGATTTAGGTCTTGCGGATTCTGCCCACTTCCTGGCTGAATTGAGCTCGGAATTCCTGCCCGACCCGGTAATCGCTGATTTCTATCACCTGGCAGACGCCTTGCTTCTGCCCAGCCGGGAGGAGGGTTTTGGCATCCCCGTCCTGGAAGCTGGCCTGACAGGTGTGCCGGTCTTTTGTACCGATATTCCGCCTCTGCGCGATCTGGCTGGCGAAATGGGGATATATTTCTCACCCGATGCCAATCCAACCCAGGTCGCCGATCTGATCCTTCATAGGCTATCAAACGACCCGATATACCGATTGCGATTGAGAGTGCGAACCCAGTACACCTGGGAGCGGGTGTATGCCGATCAAATCGCGCCCCTGCTGAAAGATTAACTGAAGGCGCAAAATGAAACCAGTATATTCAACCTTTTTTTTTCGGAAAGTCCTTGTGCCGGTAGTCTATGAGTGCGATCCAACGACCGCCATTACTGCTGCCTGCGCCATCACGGGTAAAAAAAACATAATCGTCACCGGTTTCGTGCGTGTGAATGCAGATGATTCGCTCAGTGTAGCCACGCAACCCGCCCAGGAAGTCCGGGAAACGCTGAAATCTTTGTCAAAGTTAGAAAAAGTGCGCAACCGGTCCAAGGTATACGTCTCGCACAATTTGTGGGATGAGGTGGTGCGGGCCATAAATGAGGAAAAACCAGATTTGTTGATCCTCGAGTGGCCTTGCCATTTCGATGCCTTGCAGACTACCCTGGCGGAAGTCCTCACCTACCCTCCTTGCGATATTGCCGTGGTACGGTCACCAATCCAATCTCACCCAGAACGCGTGCTCCTGCCCATCCGCGGCGGGCCTTTCGCTGAACTCGCTTTGCGCCTCTCTCTAACCATCGCTCAGAAGGCGCCAGCGGAGATAACATCTTTGCACTTGCTACCAGAAGATAAAAGGCTTCTCCAGGACGCTCCCTTCAAGGGAATTGCCAACGTTCTGACAAATCTACCAGAAGTTTCCCAAGTAGTAATGGACACTGAAGACCCAGCGGATACTATCCTATCTCAATCCAAACAATATGACCTGGTTGTGATCGGGGCAAGCGCCCGGCCATTGAAGTCGGAAATCGCCCTGGGCAGGGTTGCGTACCGCGTATTACAGGAAAGCCCGGCTGGAGTGATTGTCGTCAAGACCAAGCGACCCATGCCACTTAACCTGCAAAGTGCAGCCGTCGGGCAAAGCGCCATTTCTGTGTTGGTGGACAAGTGGTTCGCGGAAAATACTTACCACTCTAACGAATTCACCGACCTGAATCACCTGGTGCACCTTAAACACAAGCAGAACCTGTCCATTAGCCTGGCAATGCCCGCGCTGAATGAAGCAAAGACCGTTGCAAATGTCATTCTAGCCGTAAAGAGTGCGTTAATGGAGAAGGTTCATCTACTGGACGAAATCGTGCTCGTAGATTCAAACTCTACCGACGCGACTCGGGAAATTGCGGAGAGTCTCGGCATCCCCGTGGTTATCCACCAACAAATCTTACCCCAATATGGTGTCAGGTCGGGCAAAGGCGAAGCCTTATGGAAGAGTCTATTCGTCACCCGGGGGGATATCATCTTGTGGATCGATACTGACATCGTCAATATCCACCCGCGATTTGTCTATGGGTTGCTTGGCCCTCTCCTGACTACCCCGCGCGTCCGGTTTGTCAAGGGGTTTTACCGGCGCCCAATCAAGCTCGGCGACAAAATTCAGGCAGNAGGCGGGGGACGGGTAACTGAACTCACCGCCCGCCCACTGATCAACCTTTTTTATCCAGAACTTTCCGGCATTGTTCAGCCGCTTTCTGGGGAATATGGCGGCCGGCGCTCGGCCCTGGAACAACTGCCTTTCTTCTCCGGTTATGGCGTAGAGATCGGATTATTGATCGATTTCTT
>C687J26657_10000333_pt1 | contig 10447 bp, 8 predicted proteins | sample RifCSP19_2_FD_26657 | JGI IMG/M metagenome (IMG submission 26657)
ACACGAAGTGAGCCCGTAAGACAGGTTGGTGAGACTGGTCGGTGCTCGGTGAGTAGCCCGGCGGCTGCGCCGCCTCATCCTCCGCAGAAGCCCGGCCCCGGCCGATCGCTGGAGGGCCTTCCGGGGATCATCGCGTTCATCGTCGTGGCCGCGGTGCTCGTGGTCGGTCCGAAGATCTGGACGGTGGGAGAGACCCTGGCGAGCCTGGGCCGGTCGATCACCGGCAGCAGGCCGGTTGAGGTTGCGGCGCCCGAACCGTCGGCGACCAAAGAGCAGGTGGTGGCGGTCTCGCAGGCTCAGCCGGTCGAGAAACCCGCGGTCGAGAAGGCCCCGGTGCCGGCGCAACCCAAAGCCTCTCGCCAACCCCGCAGCCGTCCTGCCGCGGCCCCGACGGCCCGCCCATCGGTCCCGGCGAGCGTTCCGCCCGCCGCGGCGACCACCGACGCCGCTCGGCTCCAGCACTTCTACGCGCTGATGGATCAGGGCATCCGGCTCTACCGCGCGGGATGGTTCGGCCCGTCGGTGGGGCGGTTCCGCCAGGCCACCGCGGTGACGCCGACCTCGCCCTACGCCTTCCTCTGGCTGGGGCGGGCCAACTTGGCGGCCTACCGCCCCGACGACGCGCGCGAGGCGCTGCAGCGCGTCATCGTCCTCGCGCCCGACAGCCNGGCCGCCCGCGAGGCTACCGCACTCCTCAAACAACTCGCCGCCGCCAGCATCTAACGCGCTAGGATTTAGTCGATGCGCAGGCGCGTCGTTCTTTCTGTCCGCGCCGTAGCCGCCTCCCGCTGCCGTTCTATAATGGTCGGGTGAACCGGCCGCTACTGGTCATCTTCCTCACGATCCTCGTCAACCTCATCGGCTTCGGCATGATCATTCCGCTCCTGCCGTTCTACAGTAAGGCGCTGGGCGCGTCACCCTTTGTCATCGGGCTGCTTTTCGCGTCCTTCTCGCTCGCCCAGTTAATCGCCGGCCCGATCCTGGGTGACCTCTCCGACCGCTGGGGCCGGCGCCCCGTGCTGCTCTTCAGCCTGCTGGGCACGGCGGTCAGTTTCGCCCTGCTGGCGGTGGCCCGCAGCGTCACGGTGCTCTTCATCGCCCGCATCATCGACGGGCTCTCCGGCGGGAACATCTCCACAGCGCGCGCCTACATCGGGGACGTGACGCGGGAGGAGGACCGCGCGCGGGGCTTCGGCCTCATTGGCGCGGCCTTCGGCCTGGGCTTCATCCTGGGACCCGGACTGGCCGCGGGCCTCTCGCACATCAGTTACGCCGCTCCGGCCTGGACCGCGGCGGCCCTGGCGCTGGGCTCGGCTGCGCTGGCCTGGCGCTGGCTGCCGGAGACGGTGCACCGGGTGCAGGCGGGACGGGGGTTACCCTGGCGCTCGCTCCCGGCGCTGTTGCGCCACCCGCGGCTGGGGACGATCCTGCTCATCGACCTGGCATTTTGGGCGGCGCAGGCGGTCTACCAGACGACGTTCGCCCTCTTCGGCGCCCGCCGGTTCGGGTTTGATGTACCGCAGACCGGCGTGCTGTTGGCGGCGGTGAGCGTCCTCGGGGTGGTGATTCAGGTGGGCCTCGTCGGACCCGCGGTCCGGCGCCTCGGGGAGTGGCGTACGCTGGCCTTGGGACTCTTTCTGGCCGCCGCCGGACTGGGGCTCGCCTCCGCAACGCATAATCTCACGGTCTTTATCATCGGGATGGTGCCCTCGGGCGCCGGCATCGCCCTGGCGATCCCCTCACTGACGAGTCTCCTCAGCCGCACGGCGGGCCCGCAGGAGCAAGGGCGCGTGCAGGGCGTGGCCAGTGCGCTGGAGAGTCTGGGGCGCACCGTCGGTCCGGTCTGGGGCAACAGTGCGCTGCAGGTAGCCGGCGAAGGAGTGGCGTTCGGCTCCGGCGCCGCGGTGATGGGCGTGCTCGCCGCGTTCGCCTGGGTCACCCAGCGGTCGGCGCGCGCCGTTGAGCAGGTCCGGGCCTGGAGGTGAGCCGGTGCGCTTTCTGACCTATGCCAGCGAGCAGGGGCCGCGCCTGGGTGTGCTCGTTGGCGAACTCGTCTACGATGTGCCGGCGCTCTACCGGCGGCTCTTCCGCGCGCAGGGGAAGACCCCGGACGGCGCCATCCCCACCGATCTCCTCGCCTTCATCGACCGGAGTTCGGTCGTGCTGGTGCGCCGCCTGCTGGCGCTGGCCCGCTCGCTGCCTGCCTCCAGCCGGCGCGCGGTGGCCCGCCCCCTGCGCGAGGTCAACCTGATGGCGCCGCTCCCTCGGCCGCGGAAGAATATCTACTGCATGGGGCGGAACTACGCGGAGCACGCCCGCGAGGGCGGGGTGGCGCCCCCGGCGCAGCCGGTGTGGTTCACCAAGCCGCCCACGGCGGTGATCGGTCCCTTCTCGCCGATCCTGTACCACGCCGCTACGCAGGCGCTGGACTACGAGGCGGAACTGGTGGTGGTCATCGGCCGGCGCGGCCGGAATATCCCGCGGGAGCAGGCGCTGGAGTACGTCTTCGGCTACACGGTGATGAACGACGTCACGGCGCGCGATCTGCAGCGGGAACGCGGGCAGTGGTTCAAAGGCAAGAGCCTGGACACGTTCGCGCCGCTCGGGCCCTGGGTGGTGCATCGCTCAGCGCTCCCCGACCCGCAGCGGCTGATGGTGCGCTCGCGCGTCAACGGGGAGCTGCGCCAGGAGGCTTCCACCGCCGACATGATCTTCCCGGTGGCGGCGCTGGTCGCGGATCTGTCGCGGGGCATGACGCTGGAACCCGGGGATCTCATCGCGACCGGCACACCGGCGGGTGTGGGCATGGGTTTTCAGCCACCACGCTGGCTGCAGGTCGGCGACGTGGTGGAGGTCGAAGTGGAGGGCATCGGGACGCTTCGTAACCCCATCGTCGCCCCCGGCAGGTAGAGGGGAAAGCACCGGCCGGCCGCACAGGTGGATGATTGGGCGCTACTTCCCCAGGAACCGGTTGGTCCAGAGAATCCCTTCCTTCGCCGAAGGTTTGGACCGAATCTCGCCGATCCCGAACAGGAAGTCGAGCGTCTTCTGCACGAGCGGTTCGCTCATNCGGCCGTCTTCGGAGAGGCCCGGGATGATCTCGGGCAGGACCCGGGCCAACAGCGCCGGATCGCGGGCGACGTACTTGCGCAGGTGCGTGACTGCCGCCGCGGGATCCGTCCGCATCAATCGGTAGCCGCGGGCGACCGCCCGGACCCACCGACGCAGCACCTCGGGGTTCCGGTTTGCGTACACGTTGTGCACGGCGATCCCCGTGTACACAATGCCGTCGAGTTCCGGCACGTCCCCGGCGGAGGCCTTGACGATCACCACGCCGTAGCCGTCCTGCTCCGCGACGTAAGGGGTGGGAGCGGAGAGGTGGAAGGCATCGATCTGCCGCGTGCGTAGCGCGGCGAGCAACGGACCACCACCGCCGATGGATACGAGCTGCACGTCCCGGTCGGGGTCCATCCCGGCCCGCTTCAGGTAGTAGCGCATGTAGACGTCCGTGGCCGCCCCCGGCCGGGTGATGCCCAGTTTGAGCCCCCGCAGCGCCGCCAGCCGCTGAGCGATCGGCGTGGTCCGGGAGAGGTTCTTCGCCCGGGCGACCTCCGGATGCATTACCAGGTCGAGAGTCACGCGTTTGGTCAGGTTGTAGATGAACAGGATCTGCTTGCCCTGCCGCCGCAGCTCCACAGCCTGGAACGGGTCGGCGTCGAAGATCTGCACCTGGCCGGAGACCAGCGCCGCGATCCCCAGAGCGCCGCTCTCGACCTCGAACAACTCCAGGTCGATCCCCTCCTCGGCCATATAGCCGGCGGCCTCCGCGATGAACACCGGGGCCATGAAGATCGTCCCCGTGTGCGCCTCTCTGATTTTGACCCGCTGTCCCTGCGCGCCGGCCGTAGCGGTGGTCAGCATGACCAGCGCGGCCACGAGGGCCAGGGCCAGCGGCGTGCGTCCTTTCATGACCATATCCATCCCTCCTCCTCCGCGTTTCTTACACCACGTCACGCGTGATTCCCCGCCTGGGGCTCCAGCGCATCAGGTAGTTCCCCAGGAACGTGATCCCTTGATTCATCAGCAAGACCACCGCGAGGAGGGAGAAGATGCCGGCGAACAATCCCGGCGTATCGAGCAGCCCCGCCTCGCGGCTGATCAGGTGGCCGACGCCGCGGTTGCTAGAGATGAACTCGCCGACGATCGCGCCGATCATCGCCTGGGGCACGGTGATCTGCAGGNCAGCGATNATGAACGGCGTCGCCGCCGGGAAGATGACCTTTCGCTGCAGATCCCACTCCGAGGCGCCCATCACCCGCGCCACCTGCAGCAGGGGGAGGGGCGCGGCGCGGATGCCGGCAATCGTGTTGATGAGGACGATGAAGAACACCATCACCGTCGCCACGGCGATCTTCGAGGTGATCCCCAGCCCGAACCAGAGGATGAACAGGGGGGCCAGGGCGATGCGGGGGATGCCGTAGAAGGCGACGACGAACGGCTCGACGATGCGGAAGACGAGGTCGACCCGCGCCAGAGCAAACCCGAGCAGAAGCCCGGCNNTNGCGCCNANGANGTANCCGGCCAGGGCCTCGGTAATCGTGAACCGCAGATGATAGAGGAGGTTCTCCTCCACGAGCATCGTCCACAAGGCGCCCAAAATGGCGCTCGGCCGGCTGACGAAGAACTGGTCGACGAGGCGTCCCGAGGCAAGTTCCCAGGCGAGCAGGAAGCCGACCCCGACCGCGACCCGCCCCGCGACAATACCCCAGCGGGCCCGCCGCTCCCGCGCGCGCTCCTGCTCTTCCACGGCGCGGAGCAGTGTGTCGCCGCGGCCGCGCGGGACGCCCATCGCCCCGGCGGCCGCTTCCTGTGCGGTCATCGCTCCCTCACCTCCAGCGCGACCTCGANGATTTCTTCNTTGAGATCGCGCCACACCTGATCGTAGAAGTCGCCGAACGCGGGATGCGNGTGAATGCGAAACACGTCCCGCGGACGCGAGATCGGCACCGTATAGCGGCGCTTGATCGTGCCGGGGGCGCGGCTGAACATGACAATCTCGTCCGCCAGGGCGATGGCCTCGACGAGGTCATGGGTGACGAAGAGGATGCTCTTGCCGCTACCTTCCCAGAGCTTGAGCAGTTCATCCTGCAAGATGACCCGGGTCTGCGCGTCCAGCGGGCCGAAAGGTTCGTCCATCAGGACGACGTCGGGTTCATAGATGAGGGTGCGGATGAGGGCGGCGCGTTTGCGCATGCCCCCCGAGAGCTCGTGCGGGAAGTGGTGTTCAAACCCGCCCAGGCCGACCATCGCGATGTACTTCCCGGCCTCCGCGCGGCGCCGGGTCGCCGGAACGCCGCGGAACTCCAGCGCCACCTCGACGTTTTCCTGCAGGGTGCGCCAGGGGAAGAGNTTGTCATCCTGCGTGATGTACCCCGCGTCCGTGTTCACGCCTTCGACNGGAGCGCCCTTGTAGCGGACGATGCCTTCCGTCGGCCGGACGAGGCCGGCGATCATGTTCAGAAAGGTTGACTTCCCGCATCCCGACGGACCGACCAGGGCCACGAAGCGCCCGGCGTCCACCGCGAGGTTGACATCGTGCAGGGCGAGGAAGGCGCGCCGGTCGTGCCGGTTTCCCTGCGCCGTGAACACTTTGAAGACCTCGCGCGCTTCGATGATCGGTTGACTGGGGGACACGACACCGCCCCGGTGTGCGCAGTGCTTGGGTTGGGCACTAGGTTCGCCGCGTGCGCAACTCCCCCTGCTCCCCAGGCCGTGTGCGCACCACATACGGCAATGGTAGTGTGGAGAGGAATGCGGCGGTAGGACGGGAGGGTGAGATGGCATACCAACTCCTGATGGAACGGGAGCCCCTGGTCAAACTCTGGGAAGAGGCCTGGGCGGAGGGGGTCGCCGCTTGACCGCCGTACCCCTGCGGACACTCCTGGCCGCGCTGCCCGAACACACCCTCGCGGGCGACCCGGAGCGGTCGATCACGGGCATCGCCTATCACTCCGGGCAGGTGCAGCCGGGGTTCCTGTTCGCGGCGATTCGTGGGTACACGCAGGACGGGCACACGTTCGCGCCGGACGCCGCGGCGCGGGGCGCGGCGGCGGTGCTGGTGCAGCGCCCCGTGCCGGTCGCCCGAGAGGTCGCCCAGGTCATCGTCCCCGACACGCGGACGGCGATGGCCCTGGCGGCGGCCGCCTTCTACAGCCATCCCTCGCAGGCGATCACGGTGATCGGCGTGACCGGCACCAACGGTAAGGGCGTCACCACCTACTTCACTGACGCGATTCTGACGCAGGCCGGGCACCGCAGCGCCGTCATCGGGACGATGGGGGCGCGCGGACCGTCGGGAGTGATCGAAACTAGCCGCACGACACCGGAGGCGCCCGACCTGCAGCAGGTCCTCGCCGACCTGCGCGACCAGGGCGTGACGCACGTGGCCATGGAGGTGGCGTCGCACGCCCTCGCCCTGCACCGGGTGGACGGAACCCGCTTCCGCGTGGCCGTCTTCACGAACCTGACGCCGGACCACCTGGACTTCCACGGGACCCTGGAGGCGTATCTGGGGGCGAAGCGGCGTCTGTTCGAAATGGTCGAGCCGTCCGGGTGGAGCGTCGTCAACGCCGACGATCCCGCGGCCGTGGAGATGGCCCGAGCCAGCCGGGCCCCGGTGCTCCGCTTTTCGCCGGGCGCCGACATCCGTTCGGGCACCGGGCACGTGGACCTCTGGGCGGAGGACATGCAATTGAGCCTGGACGGCACCACCTTCCGCGCCGTGACGCCGCAGGGGTCCCACCCGGTGCGGCTGCACATCGGCGGGGCCTTCAACGTGGCCAATGCGCTCGCCGCGCTGGCCACCGGGATGGCGCTGCACATTCCGCTGGAGGTTGGGACGGCGGCGCTGGAGACGGTGCGCGGCGTGCCCGGCCGCTTCGAGCCCGTACGCGAAGGGCAGGAGTTCGCCGTGATCGTGGACTACGCACACACACCCGACGGCCTGGAGAACGTCCTCCGCACCGCGCGGCAGATCACCCGCAAACGCGTCATCGTAGTATTTGGCTGCGGCGGTGATCGGGACCGCACGAAGCGTCCGGTGATGGGACGCCTCGCGGTGCAGCTGGCCGACCTGGCGATTGTGACCTCCGACAACCCGCGCGGCGAAGAACCGCGGGCCATCATCGAAGAGATCCTTCAAGGGATACGGGCCACGGCCAAGGTCCGACGCGGGCGGTTTGAGGTGGAGCCCGACCGCCGAGCCGCGATTCACCGCGCCATCACTGCTGCGGCCTCGGGCGATATCGTCGTCATTGCCGGTAAGGGACACGAACCCTACCAGGAGATCCAGGGCATGCGCCACCCCTTCGACGACCGTGTCGTCGCCCGGGAGACGCTGCGGGCCCGCCGGGGGAGCGCCGCGCAGTGACCGGCGGGATCCTCTCCCTGGCCGACGTCGCGCAGTCCACGGGCGCGCGGGTGCATCCCCCGCTGGATGAAGGCGTTCTCGCCTCACTGTGGGTGCGCGCCGTCTCCACCGACACCCGCACGATGCAGCCGGGCGACCTGTTTGTCGCGCTGCGCGGGCCTAGTGCGGACGGGCACCGCTTCATTCCGGACGCGGTGACGCGGCAGGCCGTGGGCGTGGTGGCCTCGACCCTACCGGAGAGACCGCTCGATCCCCGCGTGCCCATCCTGCTCGTCGGCGATACCCTCCGCGCCCTCGGCGCGATCGCCGCGCGCTACAGGGAGCACCTCACGGCGGAGGTCGTGGGGATCACCGGGAGTGTCGGCAAGACCACGGTGGCGGCGCTGACGGCGGCGGTGCTGGAGCGGCGCTTCCGGGTCGCGCGCTCGGAAGAATCCTGGAACGCGGAGATCGGCGTCCCGCTGACGCTGCTGCGCGCCGCCCCCGAGACGCAGGTCATCGTGACCGAGATGGCGATGCGCGGGCTGGGACAGATCCGCGAACTCGTGGAGATTGCCCGGCCGCGCCTCGGCGTGGTGACCAACATCGGCGAGGCCCACATGGGTCTGCTCGGGTCGGTGGAGCGCATCGCCGAGGCCAAGGGTGAACTGGTGGCGGGCCTGCCGCCCGACGGCGTGGCCATCCTGAATGCCGACGATCCGTGGAGCGGGCGACTGGCATCCCTGGCGCGCTGCCGGGTGCTCCGCTTCGGGTTTTCCGCGGATGCCGATGTGCGCGCGGATCGGATCACGGCTGCCGGCAGGAGTGCAACGTTCCACCTCGTGCTGGGGACGGAGGCCGCTGAGATCCACCTACCCCTGGCCGGTCGGCACAACGTGGCCAACGCGTTGGCCGCCGCGGCCGTGGGGATGGCCCTGAGGGTGCCGGTCGACGCGGTACGTGCCGGCCTGGAGCAGGCCGTGCCTCCGTCGAGGCGGCTGCAGGTGGAGGAGGCCGGCGACCTCCTCATCCTCAACGATACCTACAACGCCAGCCCCCGCTCGGTACGCGCGGCGCTGGATGTTCTGGATGCGGTCGCCGGTGGTCGCCGGCGCGTAGTGGTGCTGGGGGACATGAAGGAACTCGGCGCGGAGTCGGTCCGNCTNCACCGNGAGATCGGCCGGGAGGCCGCNCAGCGGGGAGTGGCCGTAGTTGTGGCCCTCGGTCCGGAGGCCGCAGCGCTGGCGGAAGGCGCGCGTGAGATCGTGGCGGCCGACCGNGTCGTCCANGTGCCAGACCGGGAGGCCGCGATCGCGNTCTTGCCGTCGGTAATCCACCCGGAGGACGTCATTCTGGTCAAGGGGTCGCGCGCCATGGGACTGGAGGCCGTGGTGGAGGCGCTGCGTGCCTATCCGGTGAGGAAGTAGCATGGAGCGCGCGGCGCTGGCGGCGACGCTGGCCTTTCTCCTCGTGCTCCTGTCCGGACGCACCGTGATCGCGCAGCTGGCCGCGTGGAACATCCGCCAGGCCATCCGCGAGGAGGCGCCCGAGCGGCACCGTGGGAAGGCCGGCACGCCGACCGTCGGCGGGCTGCTGCTGCTGGTCGCGGCGATCGTGGGCACAGTCGTGGCGGCGAGGCCGAGTCTCCAGGTGGCCCTCGTGCTGCTGATGATGGCGGGGTTCGGCGCGATTGGCCTCGTGGACGACCTGCTGAAGGTGCGCCGCGGCCGGAACCTGGGCCTGCGCGCCCGGGAGCGCCTGGCCGCACAGACGCTGCTGGCCGCGGTCATTGTCCTGTACGTAACCTCCGCCGTGCCCCAAGGATCAACGCTGGCGCTGCCGTGGCTGGGCAGGGTGAATCTCGGCTGGGTCTATGTCCCGTTCGGGATCGCCTTCGTCCTGGGATTCGTCAACGCAGTCAACCTGGCCGACGGCCTGGACGGACTGGCCGCCGGCCTGAGCGCCATCACCGCCGGAGCTTACGCGGCGATCGCCTTCCGCGCGGGGTGGCCGGACCTGGGCCTGCTCGGGGCGGGCCTGGCCGGTGCGTGCATCGGGTTCCTCTGGTTCAACGCCCACCCGGCCGAGGTCTTCATGGGCGACACGGGGAGCAATGCACTGGGCGCGGGGCTGGCGGGGCTGGCCCTCCTGACGAAGACGGAACTCACGCTGGTCGTGGTCGGTGCGGTGTTCGTGGCGGAAGCGGTCTCGGTGCTGGGGCAGGTGGCGTATTTCAAGGCGACCGGCGGCCGGCGGATCTTCCGGATGAGCCCGCTGCACCATCACTTCGAACTCGGCGGGTGGACGGAGACGCAGACGGTCACACGCTTCTGGCTGCTCGCCGCCCTCGCCGCCCTGATTGGCTTGCTGATCGTGTTCTGATGCAGGACGTCTTTGAGTTCCTCAACACCGTGCAGTAGTCTGCGCGAGGTGAGCCGCTGTGGACGCCCTTGAGTTGTTCCTCCGAGAGCATGCGATCGCCCACTCCGCCCAGGTGGCCGCGGGAGAACAGCGGTCCAGCGAGGATTTCATCCTCCGGCACCTCGATGAAGCACAGATGCGGGCCCGGCCCCACGGCTTGAACTCTCTGGGGTGGCTCGTGTGGCACATGGCGCGATCCGAGGACGTCGGGATCAACGTCGTCATCGCTGGGCAGCGCCAGGTGTTTGACGAGGGAGACTGGGCGGCGCGGTTGAACGTCACGCGGCGTGATGTGGGGACGGGGATGTCGGCCGACGAGGTGGCGGAACTCAGCGAACAGATCCGCATTCCTGAACTGCGGCTTTACCGGGCGGCGGTGGGACGGCGGACGCGGGAAGTCGTGGCCGCCCTCCCGCCGGCGGCGTGGGGCGAGATCGTCGAGGCCGCGGAGACCGCGCGGGCTCGGTCGCAGGGCGCCTACGGTCCGGGGGCCGAGTGGCTGGAGCGGTTCTGTACGGGCAAGTCGAAGGCCTGGTACTTCTACTGGATTGCCGTGGGCCACAATCACCTGCACCTGGGGCAGGCTCGCTGGGTGCGGAAGCTGCTGTTGGGCAAGGG
>C687J26657_10000334_pt1 | contig 10415 bp, 7 predicted proteins | sample RifCSP19_2_FD_26657 | JGI IMG/M metagenome (IMG submission 26657)
CCGGGTCGTCTCCAGCTGGATCAGCAGCTGCCACGTACAAGGCTCGGGCGGAATGTAACGCCGCGCCCAAATCTTCTGCGGGAGTGAAACCCATGTCCCAGGCTCCCTGCGTGTTGGCGCTGTGCCAGACGCCGATCAGGCCATTATTGGCTCGGCCAACGTGGTTGGTGGCAATCAACAAGTTGGCACAAGCCTGCGCCAGGGGCCGCGAGGCTGCCAGGCTGGTGCCCTCGCTGCCAAACAAGACCACCGCGTTTTCAGCCTCGGCGAAAGCCCGGGCGGCAGCCTGAACTTCGGCAGAGCGGGCGACCTCTTGCACGCCCTTGGGCAAGTCGGGGCGTTTGGCCGACAACGAATTAAGCATCGCCAGCACGATTGCCGCTTCAGCGCCATAAGGGTAACGCAGGGTGTGCGTAGCATATCGATCGGTCTTAGTCGAGCGTGGGTTTGCGACGATCAGCTTCGCCCCGCGCTCAGCAGCCTGTTTTACCCTAAGCCAGTAAATTGGCGCCTCTTCTTCCAGGTCGCAGGCCACGACCAGGATGGCCGTCCCTGCCCCAATATCAGCAAAGTTAGTGCCCTGGCCCACACCTACTTGTGCCACCAGGTCGCCGCCAGCCAGGTTGGTATATTGAATCGCCTTACCATCCAGGGCTTCGGTTAAGATGCGCAGATTGAACAGATCTTCATTAGATAGCCGCCCGCTTGCCAGGGTTAAGGCCCCCTTCCCAGCCGTTTTCAAGCCCTCAGCGACTCGATTTAGCGCCTCATCCCACGAAGCCGGGACCAACTCGCCATTCTGTCGGAGGAGCGGCTGCGTTAAGCGTTCTTTGCTCTCCGCATAATGGTAGGCAAAGCGCCCCTTGTCGCAGATCCAGATTTCGTTCACCCACTCGTTCTGGCGGGGCATCACGCGCTTGACGACGATCGCGCCGCCCGATTTATCCTCCCGCCGCACGTTGATAGTCAGGTTACAGCCTACCGGGCATTGTTGGCAGATCGAAGCAGCATAATTTAATTCCCAGGGACGTGCCTGGAAGCGGAAGTCGCTGGTTGTCAGCGCGCCAACCGGGCAGATGTCACTCGTATTGCCAGAGAAGTATGAGTCAAACCCCGGTTCGGAATAGGTGACAATCTGCAGCNCCCGGCCGCGCTGGGCGAACCCGATCACTGGGTCATCCACGATTTCGTCTTGGAAGCGGACGCATCGCCCACACTGGATACAACGCTCTTGGTCAAGGTAAATCAGCTCTCCCAGGGGGACGTGCTTGGACAAGTGCATCTTTTCATCGTAAATGAAGCGGCTTTTGCCGGGTCCGAAATCCATAGTCAGGTTTTGCAAAGGACATTCACCGCCCTTGTCACAGATCGGGCAATCGAGGGGGTGTGAGGTGAGCAGAAACTCCAGGATGTCTTTCCGGCCGCGCAGTACTTTTTCCGTAAAGCCACGCACTAGCATGCCTTCGGAAACCGGGATGGTGCAGGCAGTCTCCAGTTTCGAGCCAAATTGCATCTTGTGGCTGCCATCCTCTGTGCGTTCAAACTGGCCTGTCTCCCGGTTAATCAGCGGGCGACCGATCTCTACCAGGCACATGCGGCACATGCCCACCGGTTCCATCTTGGGATGGTAGCAGAACACTGGGATGTATACCCCGGCTTTTTTTGCCGCATCCACTACTAGGGTGCCTTCCGCTACCTGGACCTCAATCCCATCGACTGCCAGTGTCACCAATTTTGCCATCTCTGCTCCATAAACCATCACCTTTCACGTTTTACGCATTATGCTTTACTTACGCCTTGTTCTGCGTTCACTGTGATCTCCTCACCCCACTTATCTGAGACTCTTGTCCTGAAATCCGTTTCGAAGCGCTCGATACCCGAAATCACCGCCTCAATGGAAAATTCGCCAAGTGCACACAGGCATTTGCCTTTGATCTGTTGGGCCACTTCGTTGAGCAATTCCACATCCTCCCAGGCAGCCTCCCCACCATGGATNCGGTCAATGATATGCCNCATCCAGTANGTNCCCTCTCGGCAAGGGGTGCACTTGCCGCATGACTCATGGCTGAAGAAATGCAAGGTCTTGTGCAACACCCAATCGATGCTCACCGAGTCGTCGACTACGATCACCGAAGCCGATCCGAGCTGTGCACCCAGCCTGGGGACGCTCTCATAATCCATCGGCGTATCCAGAGCCTCTTCAGTCGCCACGATCAAAGCCGAGGAAGCTCCAGCCGCCATGATGGCCTTGACCTGGCGACTGTCCGGAATGCCGCCGCCATGAACGTAAATCAATTCCCTGAAGGGGGTGCCGAGCGGCAACTCATAGTTGCCAGGCCGGTTGACATGCCCAGATAGACTGAAGATCTTTGTACCAGGGCTCTTGTCCGTGCCTATCGATCGATACCAGTCAGCTCCGCGCGCGATGATCAGCGGGACGTTGGATAACGTTTCAACGTTATTGACCACGGTGGGTTTGCCGAACAGGCCAAAGGAGGGTGGGAAAGGCGGTCGCAGGCGGGGTTGGCCCAGCTTGCCTTCCAGCGACTCGAGCATGGCAGTTTCCTCACCACAAATATATGCGCCCGCGCCGAGGTGGGTATAGATGCGCAAGGAATAATCGCTACCGAACAACTTGTCCCCCAACAAACCGGCCGCCTCNAGGNCAGCGATCTTGTGATCCAGGCTTTCGGCGATCTTCCAGAATTCGCCGCGCAGATAGATGTATGCTGTTTGAGCCTGGACGGCGTAGGCGGCAATCGCTACCCCTTCGAGGAATTGAAATGGGTTGCCCTCCATGATCTCGCGGTCTTTGAATGTCCCCGGCTCAGACTCGTCGGCGTTGGCCACCACGTAATGTGGCCAGGATTTCTTGTCAGTGAAAGCCCACTTCATCCCGGTCGGAAACCCGGCTCCACCGCGACCACGCAACCCGGAAGCCTTAACAACTTCGGTGACCTCCTCTGGCTGCATAGTGGTGACTACCTTCTGGAATGCCTCGTAACCGCCGTGCAGGCGGTATACCTCCAGCTGGTTCAGATCGGGGATCTCACGATGTCGAAGAAGGATATATTGGCTCATGAAGGCTATCTCGAAGTTTTGTTTACTTTGCCAGAGGGACTACTTACTCTTGGCGTCGGGTGATCTCAATTGGTCTATCAGTCCTAAGGCGGTTTCGATAGTCTGGTTCTCGTGGTAAGCGAGCCCTTCCCCGGATTGCACCTGGAACAGCGGTGCCTTGTCGCACGCCGCCAGGCACATCACCGCCTCCACCGTCATCAGGCCATCCGAGGTAGTCTGGCCAACTTTGATCCCCAGGTTTTCGCACAGATTCTCCAGGAATTCGTCGGCCCCGCGCAAGGCGCAGGGCAGGTCGGTGCAGACCTGGAGACGGTAGGTGCCGACCGGCTTGTCGGAGTACAGGGTGTAAAAGCCGACGATCGAGCCCACTTCGGTGGGTTCGACCCCCAGGATGACAGCGATCTCGTTCATCGCCTGCCTGGTAATGTAGCCATCTTCGCGCTGCGCCAGGTATAGCAGGGGCATGACCGCCGAACGTTTCTGGTCAGGCGGGTATTTTGCCAGGATGGCATCAATTTCCTGTTCATATTTTTCAGAAAGCATAATCCCTCAATTTTGCCTGATTACCTCATTCCCTGGTACCTGCTTGCATGCCTGCCCATCTACCTATCTACATCACCTAAGACGACATCGATTGTACCGATCAGGGCTACCAGATCGGCTACCAGATGACCCTTTGCTAATAGCGGCAAGGCTTGCAGGTTGACAAACGAAGGTGTACGCCAGTGAACCCGGTAGGGCTTCGGACCACCATCGCTCTCTAAAAACACACCCAGCTCGCCGCGCGGCGACTCGACTGGCACATAGACAGCGCCCTTAGGAAGATCGAAACCCTCTGTCCACAGCTTGAAGTGATGAATCACCGCCTCCATGCTGGTGGCCAGCTCGGAGCGCGGCGGTGGGACATATTTCCGGTTGTCGCTACGCACCGGTCCACCTGGCAGGTTGTCCAATGCCTGCTGGACAATGCGCAATGACTGGCGCATTTCTTCCATCCGTACCAGGTAGCGCGCGTAGGTGTCCCCATCGGTTTGTGTAGGGATAACAAAATCGTATTGCTCGTACCCTGAGTAGGGCTGCGCCTTGCGCAGGTCAAAGGCCACACCGGACGCGCGCAGCGGTGGGCCAGTCACACCCCAATGGATGGCATCCTCGCCGGAAATGATGCCGATCTTCCTCGTCCGCTCGAGGAAAAGCGGGTTCTTGGTCAGCAATGATTCATACTCGTCGATGCGGCGCGGGAAAAGGCGGATGAACTGGCGCACGGCATCCTCAAACTCGTCCGGCACGTCCCGCCACAACCCCCCTTGGCGGAAGTAGGTGGTCATCATTCTCTGGCCCGAGACCATCTCGAAGATGTCCAGGATAAATTCCCNCTCCCGAAAAGTATAGAGGAAGACCGACATTGCTGCCAGGTCCAGGGCATGGGTACCCAACCATACCAGGTGAGATGAGATACGCTGCAACTCGGTAAGCAAAACCCGGATCACCTGGGCGCGGGGCGGCACATCCAGCTCAGCCAACTTCTCGATCGCCAGGCAATATACCAGATTATTTCCAAGATTGTTCAGATAATCCAGGCGGTCTGTCATCACCGCCGCTTTCTCATAGGTCTTAGCCTCCATGTTTTTCTCGATCCCCGTGTGCAGGAAGCCAATATCCGGGATGCAGTTGATCACCAACTCCCCATCCAGCTCCAGCAACAGGCGCAAGACCCCATGTGTGCTGGGGTGCTGAGGACCCATGTTCAACAGCATGGTCTCGCCTGCGATCGCCCGTTCGGAGACCAGATGTCTTAATTCATCCAGGGAAACTTCAGTAACGGTTGTCATTATTATTCCTTCGCATACGGCTTGCCCTGGTCAATCTCATCTACATTGAAAGTAAAAGCCACCTCTTCATAACCGAGAGGGTAATCCTTGCGCAGCGGGTGACCTTCCCAATCGTATGGCATGAGGATGCGCCGCAGGTCTGAATGGCCCTCAAAGCGAATACCAAACATATCCCAGATTTCGCGCTCATGCCAGTTCGCGTTGAGATAGATACCCTCAATCGTCGGCATTGAAGGGTGCATACCGGAGACTGGTACACGCAGGCACAGACGCAGGTTGCCGCGCAGTGAATATACCTGGTAGACGACGTGAAAGCGCGGTTCCTGCTGCGGCCAATAATCTACCGCAGTTTCGCTTTCAAGCAGGTTAAAATCAAACTCATCGCGTAGGGTCTGGCAGGCTGCGACGAGCTGCTCAGAGGGGACCATCAGGGTGGTTTCGCCGCGGAACTCACTTACCGACGCATCGAACCGTCCTGCCAATGCTTTCACAGCGGGTTGCAGTTGTTCATTCATATCATTTCACCGATTATAAAGGGGCGATTTACGCCCACTTTTTGAGGTTTTCGCCGCGTACTTTTTCGTGCAGGGTGAGGATGCCGTGGATCAAAGCCTCCGGGCGCGGCGGACAACCGGCTACGTAAACATCCACGGGACAACTTCGTCAACACCTTGCACAATGGCGTAATTATTAAAAATTCCGCCGCAGGAAGCGCAATCTCCCATTGCGATGACCCACTTGGGTGCCGGCATCTGATCATAAAGCCGGCGCAGCACCGGAGCCATCTTGCGCGAAACCCTCCCGGCCACGATCATCAGGTCTGACTGGCGCGGGCTGGCACGCATCAGTTCCATGCCAAAGCGGCTCATATCGAAGTTGGATGCCTGAGCAGCCATCATTTCGATCGCACAACAGGCCAGGCCAAAAAGCATCGGCCACATGGCGTTCGTGCGCGCCCAGTTCACGGCCTGTTCCAGGCGCATCGTTACGATCCCCATATCGGCTGTTTTCTGCTCTATTCCCATTCCAATGCTCCTTTCTTCCACGCGTAAATGTACCCTACCAATAAAATCAAAATGAAGATGAGCATCTCCACCAATCCGAAAAGACCCAAGCGACGGAATACAACTGCCCAGGGAAAAAAGAAAATAACTTCAATATCAAAGAGGATGAAAAGGACGGCGATCAGATAGAAGCGCACCGGAAGGCGACGGGTGCCTGGACCGATGGGCGTCATCCCAGATTCATACGGCATCGACTTACGCTGGGTGGGGCGCCGGGGGCCAAAGGCATGTCCGATGAGGACCGCCATCCCTGCCAGGAGGGTTGCCAAAATAAACAAAATCAAGATCGGCAAATACTCATTGAGCATAAGACCACCTGAACATAGATACTGTTCGGGGTGGCAACCAATCCCCTTCCTTATCTTGCCCGAGATTCTTGGGTAGATAATTCTTAAGGAGCGCCACCCCGCTAAAGTTTTGCCTGTCTCACAAAAAACGGGTTGATCTTATCATAAGGAAGGTCAGGTGTCAAATTTCACAAAGAAAATAAACTTAGTGGATATAATCTGAAGGATTTCTAGTTTACCACGCGGTACACAAAAACTCCTCCCGCCTCATAGATCAACTCCAGGTTCGGGCAATTTTCCAGATTGTTGGGCTGGAGCGAGCCTTTATCTTTGCTCAAGTATATATGGGTGATCCNCATGGCTCGGGTTATCTCCCAAAACTCAGGGGTACAGCCCTGCAAACGGCTGGTCCGTTCAGCAAGGTCCTTGACTTGNTCGACGTATTTTTTTTCGCCCATGGCGTACAAGGCAACCGGTAAGGATGTCTGGCGTCCGGTTAATGGCGTTATCCACCAACCCCCGTCTACGCCTCTGTAGATACCCGACTGCCAGTGGCTGACATTGATTAGAAAACGCGCCTCCTTTGGCANGTTGCTGTCGATCCAGCGGATCGCCTGGAGATCTGCCTGCGTCGCCAGAACAGTTGACGCGTTGAGCATCGAGCGCGTCGTCCAGATACCCCATCCGAGCAAAAGTGCGATGGCAAGGATTACAGCGGAGGTTTTCACCCTGCTGAACCGGCCTCGGTTCAGCCAATCCAATAGCGACACCAATAGGTTCGAAACNAACAGAGCGATTGGCAAGAATAATACGATGACGAAGTAATCCGGCCGGAAAGGCGCAAAGTACACACCCCAAGGTAGACTGAACAGACCCAACGCGAGCGCCCAAAGGGNCAGCGCTCGAGTCTGCCAGCGCCACATGGNGATNACCAANCCGAGCAAAGCCGGGAGTAGCAAGACTTGATTTCGAAGCGGACCAAACAAATGCCACAAATAAGGCAGGTATCTAGGGAAATATACCGCCTCCACCGCCTCGATCGACGGCGATAGCACGCCGAATCGTACCGCTCCTTGGGCATATCCCCCCATGCGGTAAAGCCATGGCGCAGCCAGGATCACCCCCAGCAGCACAGCGCCAACCAGTGGGATCCAGCGGGCGCCACTTATCAAGGTTCCCTGACGGTAATCACGGATTAACGCCTGGCATCCCAGGAAGACAAGAAAGATGGCAAATAAATAGGTTGCAAAGTAATGTGCCAGGAACAATCCACCGGTCAGGATCACCAGGCTGGCGAGGCGTGAACGCGTAGGTCCTTTTTGAACGGTGTCGACCGCGTCTGCCATAGCCAGGGGTAACAGCACCAGGCCAGCGAGCAGGGTATACCGCCCCCAGGTGGCATAGTAGGCCGGCATCTGGGTTACGAACCCTACCAACAATGCGCTCAAAGCTGCTCGCCGCCAGTCCCCCCACAGAGCTTTGCCCAGCCGATAAACTGAAAGCGCTACAACGGCGTTCAATATCTGGCCCAACAGCAACACTGCCTGCTCCGGAGCCAGGCGCGCCAAAAAAGAATATACCGCTGTAATAGCATGAAATGCGAAATGATAAAGAAATAATACCGGTAGATATGGGTCCAGGGTATCTGGTAAGCCTCGATTCTCCAGGATCAGGCGCACGATGAGAACGTGGTGAACCGAATCTACCCAGGCAGGCAGGGCGAAATCCCGCACCTGGTAAAACCGCCAGGCCAGGATTAACAGAAAAGCGACTCCCAGGCCAGCAAAGTGAAGCAACCGGGGGAGGTAGGGTTCACGAAGTCCTTCCTCAGGGACATCTTTAAACCGCCTGCGCCCTCTCAGCTGGGAAGCCAACCCCCACACTGCCAGTGGTACCAGCAATCCATATAGAATAATGAGGCTTGCAGATGATATCTGCCAGTCGAGGAGAAAAGCTACTAACGCCCCCAGCGCAGTCAGGGAAATGCTAACCCCNATGGCATCCGCCAGTCGTTCGAGGGGGTCTTGACCGGTGTCCCAAAATAAGGTCAGCCAGACTATGCCTGGCAGGAAAAGTACAATGACTCCGGCTACCAGGTGCCAGGAAGCAGCGAGGTAAGGGATCATCACCCCAGATAATCGCGCAAGTGGCGACTGCGGGTGGGGTGGCGCAGCTTACGCAATGCCTTGGCTTCGATCTGCCGGACACGCTCNCGCGTCACCCGGAAATAATGGCCAACTTCTTCTAATGTATGGTCTTTACCGTCAACCAAACCAAAACGCAGCTCCAGCACTTCCCGCTCGCGGTCTGAAAGCACGGCCAGGGCGTTCTTCACCTGTTCACGTAGCATCTCCCGGGCGGCGGCATCCATCGGTTCCAGNGCTTCCTGGTCCTCAATGAAATCCCCCAGCAAACTGCTGTCCTCACTGCCCACTGGACTCTCCAGAGACATTGGTTCCTCGGAGGCGCGCAGGATGCGGCTGACCTTGCTAGCAGCCCGCATCCACCGGCGGTGTACCTCTACCGGGATGACCGTCCCCTCGGATTGAGCGCGCAGGATGATCTGCTCATCTTGCGGTTCCAGGAAACCAGCTTCCATAGCCAGCTCGTCGATGTTTGGCTCGCGGCCTAACTGTTGGATCAACCCCCGCTGGGCGCGCAACAGGCGATTAATTGATTCAAAGACGTGCACCGGGATGCGGATGGTGCGCGCCTGGTCGGCTATAGAACGGCTGATCGATTGGCGAATCCACCAGGTGGCATAGGTGCTGAATTTATAGCCTCGGGTGGGATCGAATTTCACCACCGCCCGCAGCAAGCCAATATTGCCTTCCTGGATCAGATCGAGGAAAGAGCTGCCGCGTCCGATATACCGCTTGGCGACGCTGACTACAAGCCGCAGATTGGCTCGGATGATAGCATTATGAGCGTCCTTAGAGCGGTAGCGCACCTCATCCAATTCGGCCTGCAACGCTTCGCTCGCCGGCAGGTGGCGCGAGAAAGTCCGATCGGAAGGTAACCCCTCGTGCCCGCCGACATAGCCCTCCAGGTATTCCGCCAAATCATTGGGTAATAAGTACAGGCAAATAAAAACAGTGAATACATTGCGAGCTACGCTATCCCAAAGTGGGTCGTTGCCCCACAATCCATTGTCAAGGTAGGAGTGCAGATATGAGGGAGAATCAGANCCCCAGGTTTGGCGCAGCATTTGGGCTTCGCTCAGCATCAGGCTCAAATCAGGCAGGTTGAAACCCAGCCGTCTGGCATCTTCNAACACCCGCTTCCAGGCAGTCCGCAGCTCCTGGAACAGCGCCCGGTAAGTACTGCTCGGCAACGACCCCCCTTTACGCACCAAGGGATGCTGCCGGATAACCGAGTCAACACGCCGGGCAGCCTCCATTTGAGTGGACAGCCAGAATTCGCGATTCGTATCTAGCAGATCGATCCCCCCAATCTCTTTAAGGTAAAGCCGAACAGGATCCTCGCCTAACTCCATCATCAGGGCGGGATCTTCCAGAAGATCAAGGGGTCCTTCTTTGACCAGCTCAGTCAGGTCCAGTTCTTCCCGGGATAGGGCGTCGTCGTCCGGCTCTCCCTCTTCATCGAAATCGGCCGCGCCAAGCAGCTCGTCCACCTCACCCATAGGCAAAATAATCTCCTGGAAATCCATCAGATCTTCATCCTGGTCTTCCAGATCGGAAGGTGTTTCCAGACCAGGCTCTTGCGGATCGAGGTCGGGAGGTGTGGTCTCCCAGTCTTGTTCGGTCATTACAGGATGTGGCTGGAGTAACGCCCGAGAGCCTGATCCAAGCGCTGGCGGGTGAGTATATAATGAAGGATGGTCTGATGGTAATCGCTTGCCCGGCTGTCGCCGGTCTGTTGGGCTTCTTCCATCATAAAGCGCACATGATCCATCTCCTGGCGTAAGCGGCGTTGGCGGAGTTCGAGCAGGGTACGCACCAGGTCTTCCAGCACGCGTTCTTCGTTCGGGTCGATTTTTTCTGTGCTCAGCAGCATCCGATCGACCAACTCCATGAGAGGTAGAGAGAGGCTATTCATAACAAAGTCAAGCGGTTCTGCATGATCTTGCTCGAGCGAATCCTCGATTAATTGCAGCACGACCTGGTGGTCGGCGGATTGGAAGTCATCCG
>C687J26657_10000346_pt1 | contig 10297 bp, 9 predicted proteins | sample RifCSP19_2_FD_26657 | JGI IMG/M metagenome (IMG submission 26657)
GGGTAAAGATACCTGACAATATCATACTCCTCGGCCCTAATCATACAGGGCTCGGCGAGAGGGTTGCAATAATGCCGGATGGCGAATGGGAGATGCCTTGCGGCAGGGTAGTCATAAATCATGAACTGGCGCATCTCCTGATGGAAGAATCCAATGCATTCTCGGATGATTCAACAGCACATATAGGGGAACATTCACTGGAGGTTCAACTGCCTTTCATACATCATTTTAACCCGAAGGCATCCATCATCCCTGTAACTATAATGTATATGGATTACAGAGGGTGCGAAGAACTGGGTAGCACCATAGCAAACGCAATAAATAAATATAAGAAAAAGGTCCTGATCGTTGTAAGCTCGGATATGAACCATTATGAGTCTGATGCCGTAACAAGGAAGAAGGACAGAATGGCAATAGATAAAATCCTCGCATTGAATCCAAAGGGGCTTCTGGAGACAGTATCTGAGGAAGATATAAGCATGTGCGGGATAATACCGGCTACAATAGCCATCATAGCAGCAAAAAAAATGGGGGCTAAAAAAGCAGAGCTCGTTGATTACGCTACTTCCGGGGATACCAGCGCTGATTATGCGCATGTGGTGGGGTATGCGGGGATATTAATAAAATGAAGATTTTACAAACACAATCTTTGGCCAAATACTGCGTTAAATCTGGCTGTCCAAATACTCACATACCTACAATGCGTATGCTCCGCTTTGTCCAGCCAGCTTTTCCTTGTCTTTGTCTCAAACCTTGCGTTTGTATTGCAAGAAAATAGATAGCATTTATTGTAAAAAATAGATTAGGCAGGGCATTTTAAATGAACATTGGAAAACTGAGACTCGGCAGTACCCCGCGAATCGTTGCTGTTATCGTAGATGGAGAAAATACAAAGGCAATAGCTGCTGCAAAAAAGAATGGGGCAGACCTTTTAGAGCTGCGCATAGATTGCTTTAAAAGGCATGATACTGATTATATCCAGAAAATCATAAAGGATGTCGGGGCTGAGAAACTGCCTGCAATAGCCACTATAAGAAGCAAGGCAGAAGGTGGCAGGTACAATCTGAAGGATGCAGAACGGCTGAAAATTTTTAAAGCCATCATGCCGCTTGTAGATGCAGTTGACATTGAGCTCAGCTCAAAAAAGATACTAAATGGTGTAATAAAAGAAGCTCATAGGTTTAAAAAGAGGGTAATTGTCTCCTACCATGATTTCAGGAATACGCCTGCTGAGGGTCAGCTAAATACAATTATAAAAAACAGCAGGAAGGCAGGCGGAGATATAGTAAAGATAGCTGCCTTTGCAAAAGATAAAAGAGATATTATAAGACTTGCTTCACTTAACATATCTCACAATGATATCATTACTATTGCAATGGGAAGGCTTGGGGTTGTGTCGCGACTATTCTTTCCTATGCTCGGTTCTCTGCTTACCTATTGTTCCGTAACAAAATCTTCTGCGCCNGGGCAGATGCCGCTAAAAACCGCCGCTAAGTTATTAAAGGAGATTAGAAAATAAATCGCNCTGCGCAAGCTGCAAGGCGCCAAAACCTCCCCTCCATAACAGGACTGAAAATCTCCCTTAATCCCTCTTTCCCAAAGGGAGGAATTTACCTGCCAAATTGACAGATATATTAAACTGTGCATGGTGAAATGTAAGTCGTAAATCTCACATCAAACCTCTTTTTCTCATGCAGTGAAGTTTTTTATAAAAAAACCTTGCGTTTTGATGAAAGATAATTATAATTGAAGTGTCAAAAAGAGGAGGTGCTGATGTCTGTAAGGATTGCAATCAATGGTTTTGGAAGGATTGGCAGGAATATTCTCAGGGCGTCTTTAAAAGAGAAAGATTTGGACTTTGTTGCGATAAATGATGTTACAGATGCCAAAACCCTTGCACATCTCCTTAAATATGATTCTGTATTTGGAATCCTTGATGCAGACATAAAGGCAAAAGATAATTCTATTGTAGTAAATGGAAAAGAAATCAAGATTACTGCTGTAAAAGACCCTGCACAGCTTCCGTGGAAGGATTTAAGGATTGATGTTGTGCTTGAATGCACTGGCCTTTTTACAGATAAGGAAAAGGCTGTTGGACATATAACCGCCGGTGCAAAGAAGGTAATTATTTCAGCGCCTGCAAAAAATGAGGATATAACAATATGCATTGGTGTAAATCATGATAAGTATGACCCCAAAAAGCATCATGTTATTTCAAATGCATCATGCACGACAAACTGCCTTGCGCCTGTTGCGAAGGTGCTGATGGAGGAATTCGGGATTGCAAGAGGTCTTATGACAACAATCCATGCATATACAAATGACCAGAAGATTTTAGACCTTCCTCATAAGGATTTGAGGAGGGCAAGGGCTGCCGGCCTGTCAATGATACCCACAACAACAGGAGCTGCAAAGGCAGTGTCTCTTGTCATACCGGAATTAAAAGGCAGACTGGACGGCATTGCAGTAAGGGTGCCTGTGCCCACGGTGTCCCTTGTTGATTTGGTTGCAGAACTTGGCAAAGAGGTTACCGAAGCTGATGTGAACAATGCGATGAAAAAGGCTGCAGATGGCAAGCTAAAAGGTATACTACAGTACTGCGATGAAGAGCTGGTATCTGTTGACTTCAAGGGCAATCCCCACTCGTCCATCTTTGACGCCAAATCCACAAAGGTTATGGAGAAGAGGATGATAAAGGTGTTTTCCTGGTATGATAATGAATGGGGATTTTCATGCAGGATGAAGGACCTCGTAAAGATGATGGCAGAAAGAGGATTGTAACCGCAACGCCTGCGTATTTACGCAATGAGATAAAGGAAGTTTTACCATGGTAAAAAGAATACTCAGTTTAATAATAAGTATTTCTGTCGTTATTATTTTTCAATCTTCCGTCCATGCCCAATCTCCATCGCTCTTTGGGCCTAATAAATATACAAGAACAACAGGCGCGCCAAACACATATCAGGATATCTTCCAGGCCTGCAACACAGGGGCAATCTACAATCTTATAGTTGAGAACGGAGAGGAAGGGAAGGACAGGCTAAGCTCAGCCTCCCTCAGTCTGAATGGACAAGAAATTGTAAGGGAAGATGAATTTAATCAAGAAATAGATAAAATAGAAAAGACCATATACCTTCAGCAAAAAAATACACTCAATATAAAACTTGCAAGTGGGCCCAGTGGATTTATAAAAGTAAGTGTTTATTGCGTAGCAAACTGTTTGGAAATAAAGATAACCTCTCCAGCCACCGGAAGTGCAATAAACAAATCAAAAACAATAATCAAGGGAAGTCTCCACAATGCCTTTGGAGAGACAGGAGTAACCATCCAATCTTCAGGTGCAAGCGGCCAGGTATCAGGACTGGCACAGACACAAGCTTCAAACTTTGCTGGAAGTACTCCCCTGCAAACAGGAACAAATACCATAATAGCCACAGCCACCGATGCCTGCGGATACCAAGTTACAGACGCAATAACCATAAATACCGAAACAAGAGAAGAGCCTGTAAGACTTACAGCAACGCCAACTAGCGGCATCCCAAATGCAACAACAGGAACATTTGAAACAACCCTTGAGGCAGAGGTAAATATAGAAAATCCAATATCAAAATATTCATGGGACATAAACGGAGACGGGACACCGGAACAGGAAGGGAGCAACCTTACAAAAGTAACGACCAATTATCAAAACACAGGACTGTTGTATTTCCCAAGTGTAACGATTACAGATACCAGTGGCAATACATACACAGAGACCACCATTGTGAATGTGCTATCTAAAGAGGAGATGGATGCCCTTTTAAAAACCAAGTGGGAGGGGATGAGGGGTGGGCTTACAAATGGGGAGATTGAAAAGGCGTTAAGGTATTTTGCAGAAGATTCAAAAGAGAAATACAGAACTATATATAATATTATAGATTCTAATGCGCCTGGCGGTATTAGTGTTGTGGCGATGGAACTCCCTGTTCCCGCAGTCATTGAGATAATAAATAATGTCGCAACACATGTAATAAGCAGAGCAGAAGATGGTCGGCAGATGGAATACACATTGTACTTTGTGCTGGACAATAGCGGTATTTGGAAAATATTAGAGTATTAACAGATGACCTGCAATAAACCATAGTGATCTATGGTTGGGAATAAACAGAAGGTATTTTGTATTAGACTGGATGCTTGAAGAGGCGGACAGTGAAGACGAGTATAAGGCCGATTGTGAGGGCATTAAATGTTCAACAAAGAACTATGGGAAGAAATAACAAGAGATTTTAAATGGCGTAAATGGCTGATTGCCTTCGGAGTGGTGTATCTGATCATTTTTATCCCGATACTTCTTGGATTGGGGATGGGCGGATTCACATTGCTAGTATTACTTAACTACCCCAGTGTCTTGTTAATACAATATTTAGGCGGATGGCAGTTCGGGGGTAGCTTCCTTTTATACCTTGCACTTTCTGGCACCATACTTTACGCTTTACTCGGTCTTTGCATTGGGTTTCTTATACACGCAACAATAGTAATTGGAAAAAGAATTATAGCGGGCCTTAAAAGAGCTAATATATGAAGAAAATTATTCTTCTGATTTATGCCACCTTATTAGCTTTTCTTAATTCTTTGAAAGGATTCGCATATGATATTAAAACCCATAAGGATATTACAAAGGCTACAATTAACAGTTCAGTAGTTTCCGGGTATTTACAAAATTACTTGGGGATTTTTCCTAATGACTTATTTAAAGGGCCTGCAATAAGCCGTAACGACCCGCGATTAGAAATAGAATCAACATACTCTGCATTTGGCTGGATGGAGGAAGGAGCAGGCAGTGAGGATGAATATTTACAGCTGAATTTGAATACGTTCTTATTAGGAAAAGATATGAGGGCAAATAACCATTTTTATAACCCTTTTTGGGATTCCCAACTGCTGTATCCTTATGGGAATCTGTTTTCTTCCCAAAAAGGCGGGCTTTCTGATGAAACAGTAGATGAGTTAGGTAGTCTATCGATGAGTTATGGACTCCCTTCTCCAAACTGGGCCTATAATGGAAACAAAAATACAGGAAATGCACAAAGTCAATTTACAAGAGACATCGGGAATTCATGGTCATGGACAAAGGCACGGCAGTATTACTTAATAACATTGACAAGTCCGTTGCAAGGAAATAGAGAGTTATATTTTGCAATGCTCTTTAGATCCCTTGGCCAAGTCATGCATCTGATTCAGGATGCTGCACAACCTGACCATACAAGAAATGATGCGCATCCAGAAAGTAGTTATGTAGATTATGAATGGTATGTCGCTGAAAATTACTCCGCCCTTTCATCTACTACAGCACTTGACTATTCAACAATAATCAATTCTAATGAACCTGTTCTGGACTTTTTTGATAGTCTGCGTCAGGGAGAAGAGTTCGATAAAACAAAGAGTAAAGGTCTTGCAGAATTCTCAAGTTATAACTTCTTGACAGAAGATACCGTTAAGGAAAATCTGGACTCTGATCACAATTTTACAGGCACTTTAGATAAAAATAGTTATTTTACCCACCCAACCCTTGATGAGAACAGGACAATTATTGAGAAGGGTTTTTTTGATGATGTGCTTTATTATTACTCCGATCCCATCGTTGACCCTGCTGGACAGGCTCCAGGTCTGAGCATTCCGTTGGCAAAACGCACATGGCATCATAACCTTTTAAGAACCATCGGATACTATTCTGCTTACACTACAAGGGATAAAAAGATATGGCGTGCAAAGGCAGATATCCTTCTTCCCAAAGCCATCTCCTACTCAGCAGGTCTCCTAAACTACTTCTTCCGGGGCAAGATAAATATGGACAAAGACCCAAATAACTCAAGCCAGTATGTAATCAAAAACGAAACCGGAGAAAATATGTCAGGCACATTCAGCCTCTACTATGATGATGCGTATGACAATCGCCATCTGATCACAAGCTGGAATTTCTCCATAAACGCCAACAGCCAAAGCTCCTCCATATCCTTTACAGCACCCACTGACCCAAAGGAGAAAGGTAAATACATCCTTGCCTTTCAGGGAACACTAGGAAGTGAACAAGGGGCAGTGGTTGGACAGGTATTAAAATTATGTAGTTCAGATGGCGCTGTGTCCATTAGCATATCTGGTCCTGATGCCCCATCCAATGGCAGCCAATACACAGTAACAGGAGGGGTAGAACCTTATACATGGAGCATAACAAAAGGCTCTATAACTCAAACTGGAGTTGTAACTGTTTCAGGCCAGTGCGGAACTGCAACTGTTGTGATAACCGATATTTGTGGAAATATCCAGAGTAAAAATGTAAATATGCCGGGTGGGGTGTGGATAACTATTCCGGGGAGAGAATATAATATGACTCAATTTACTCAACCTTGGGGAACATTTTCTTGTCAGGATAACAATACTCATGATTACGGAGAAAAAATTATAGATAGCACTCACAAATACTCTTATCAAGGCGACTGTGTAACAGACCCAGGGGGTGCTATAGCGTGTTGGGATTCAGACATAACAGATAACTGTCCGCAAAATTACTATTTTCTTTGGGTTTACAGATCGCTTCGGGAAAAAGTTTGTCAATAACAATAGATGTTAGGAGGTATGCAGTGGATTTAGATTTAATATTCATAGACGACCTTGACATAAAAGGAAAACGGGTTTTAATCCGTGTTGACTTTAATGTGCCTCTTGATGATAAAGGGAACATTACTGAGGATACCCGGATAAGGGCTGTGCTTCCGACTATCAATTATGCATTAGATGAAGGCGCAAAGGTTATCCTTGCATCACATCTGGGCAGGCCGAAAGGTAAAAGGGTTCCTGAAATGAGCCTTGCCCCTGTTGCAAAAAGGCTTGGCAGGCTCCTTGAAAAGGATGTTGCCATGACACCTGATTGTGTTGGAGAAGATGTAGAAAAGATTGTGGCAAACATGAAGGCAGGTGATGTGCTGTTGTTAGAAAATCTCAGATTTCATCCGGAAGAAGAGAAAAACGACGATGGGTTTGGTAAAAAACTGGGAAACCTTGCTGATGTATATATAAATGATGCCTTTGCAACCGCACACCGCGCCCATGCCTCAAATGTAGCAGTTACAAAATATGTAAAGGTATGCGGTGCTGGATTTCTAATGAAAAAAGAACTCGCATACTTCAAAAAGGCAATGGAAAACCCCGTAAGACCCCTCGTTGCTATTGTAGGCGGTAAAAAGGTATCTGATAAGATAGGGGTTTTATCTACCCTGTGTGAAAAGGTTGATAAGCTTATTATTGGCGGCGGAATGGCATTGACATTCTTCAAGGCCCTTGATTATGAAGTTGGCAAGTCATTCGTGGATGATTCTGCCTTAAGCAGTGCAAAGACTGTTATAGAAAAGGCAAGACAGAGGAATATTAAATTATATCTGCCTGTGGATTTTGTTGTTGCTGACAGATTTGACCCATCAGCAGAAACAAAGGTTGTAACATATCAGGAGGTACCAAAGGAATGGATGGCCCTGGATATAGGTCCTGCAACAGTAACCCTTTTTAATGAGGCCATACAAAGTGCAAAGACAATTATATGGAACGGCCCAATGGGAGTTTTTGAAATGGATGCATTCAGCCGCGGCACATTCCAGATGGTGACGAATGTTGCCAATACCTATGCCCTCACCATAGTGGGAGGCGGCGATACAGATGTGGCAATCCACCGTGCAGGGGAATATGCAAAGATGTCCTATCTTTCAACCGGCGGAGGGGCATTTCTTGAATTACTTGAGGGTAAAGACCTCCCCGGCATTGCAGCATTAAGGCATTACAAAAAGAGTAATAAGGTTGCAAAGGCAGGATAGTACAAAGATTTATGATTTAGGATATCTGATTTATGATTTTAAATCCTAAATTATAAATCCTAAATCATAAATATATATGATTCCTCTTATAGCAGGGAACTGGAAGATGCANATGACCATCAGCCAGGCAGTGGCTCTGGTCCTGAAGNTGAAAGATTTAATAAGAGGGGTAGGCAATGTTGAGATAGCAATAGCTCCGCCGTTTACGGCACTGTATCATATAAATTACCTGCTGGCAGAATCTTCCATCCGTCTCTGTGGGCAGGATGTTTTCTGGGAAAAAAACGGCGCATATACAGGCGCTATATCGCCGGAGATGCTGAAGGATGTCGGCTGCCAGTATGTAATAATAGGTCATTCTGAAAGAAGGCAGTATTTTAACGAAACAGACGAGATAGTAAATAAAAAGGTCCTGACTTCATTAAAAGAGGGGTTGAAGCCCATATTATGTGTCGGCGAATCACTTGATCAGAGGGAAGACGGCAAAACAATCCAGATTGTCCGAAGGCAGGTGATAGAAGGGCTTAACAATATCAGCCCGGGCCAGATGAAAGATGTGGTGATAGCATACGAACCGGTATGGGCAATAGGCACAGGAAGGACAGCCAAACCAGAACAGGCAGAGGAGGTCCATAACTCCATACGAGAACTCCTTTATGAAACCTTTAACCTTGATTCGGTTAAAGAAACAAGGATTATATACGGCGGCAGCGTAAAGTCTAACAATATTGACAGCCTTATGGCTCAGCCAAACATAGACGGCGCGCTGGTTGGCGGGGCATCCCTTTCAGCAGAGGAATTTTCAAGGATTGTAAAATTTGAAAAAATACAGGCGAATGGCAATAGGCAATAGGCAATGGATAAAAACAAATAGCCTATCGCCCATAGCCTATAGCCTATTATTCAGGAGGCAGCAAATAAATGCTTACGGCAGCAATAATACTTCATGTAATTGTAAGTATCTTCCTTGTTATAGTTGTTCTGCTTCAGGCTGGCAAGGGGGCAAGTATAGGGGCAGCATTCGGCGGCGCATCAAGCCAGACCCTCTTTGGAAGCGCCGGACCAGCTACATTTTTAGCTAAGATTACAGCAGCATGCGCCGTCATCTTCATGATAACATCCCTCTATTTGACCTATATGGCTGCAAGCAGGGCAACAGGGACTATTATGAAAGATGTCCCGGCAACCAAGCAGGAGGCCCAGCCGGTTCCACAACCGGCTGCCGCACCGCAGGATACACCGCGCTGACGCAATACACGGCCATGATTATAGTAGGATAGCAGGCAGGCTTGACTTGCCAGCCTCCTTCATGTTAATTTTGGGAAACCCTGCTATCTGTGGCAGGGTTCTTTTTGTAGTTTGTAACATATCATACATTTTAAGAGGAGGTTATCTTTGGAAGTTCCATTACAAATCAAATTCCTGGATATTTCACCATCTGATGCAATAGAAGCCGATATCCGCGAAAAGGCAGAAAAGCTGGGGACATTCTATGACCGGATCACGAAGTGCCGTGTGGTTATCTCAGCGCCGCATCAGCACCATAATAAGGGAAAGGGCTTCCACATACGNATAGANATCANGGTGCCCGGCAAGGAACTGGTTATAAACCGTGACCCCGGCATTAATCCCGCGCATGAGGATGTTTATGTGGCAATACGGGATGCCTTTGATGCCGCGCGGCGCCAGTTGCAGGATTATACACGCAGGCAGCGCGGTGATATCAAGGCGCATGAACCCGTTCCGTATGCACAGGTTGCCAAGTTATTTCCGGAACAGGGTTATGGCTTCATTGAAACACATGACGGCCGCGAGATATATTTCCACCGTAATAGTGTCGTTAAAGGCGACTTTGACCGCATAAAGGTGGGAGTCCAGGTAACCTTTGTGGAAGAACAGGGCAATGAAGGGCCGCAGGCCAGCACTGTGAAACTTGTTGAGTAAGCGGCAAACCCACACACCAAAATCTTTGGTGCGGGGTGAATCTTCAATTCTAATACTAATAATACGCCGGAGTGGTGGAATGGCAGACACGCTAGCTTGAGGTGCTAGTGGGGCGACCCATGGGGGTTCGAATCCCCCCTTCGGCACCAATAAAGAAACTTAGAGATTGAAGTTTTAAGGAAAGCGGCTACCTTATTTAGTTTTCTGCTTCTGTGGTACAGGTGAAGTAACTGGCTTGCTTATAAATTCCCACTCGCTGTATTTTGTCTTTCCTGTAAATGCCTTGTATTCTTCCGGGAAGTTGTCCTTTTTCAACGGCTCTTTTTCGCTCTTACTCTTTACCCCTATAATCCTTTCTGCCTTATCCTTTATCAATTCCCATTCTCCGTTGGTTACTGGGTCTTTGTAGACCTTTCTGAGATGTCTCTTGGGATTAACCCCCCTTGGGTCTTTAAGGAGTTCTTCGAAATTCCTGGGATATGTATTCCCTGTCTTAAAATATGCATCAATAG